>ULRE01052692.1_pt1 | contig 49738 bp, 53 predicted proteins | sample 1955141 | NCBI WGS metagenome assembly ULRE01 (sample SAMEA4835674, study PRJEB28245) | human gut metagenome | biome: gut microbiome; material: fecal sample | place: Denmark | collected 2008
CGGAGGGGTGTTCATCCTTGAGCACCCCTGCTCCACCAAATAAGAACCGCAATTTTGATACAAAGCGTATCTTAATTGCGGTTCATTTTTTATCTCTTAAAAACGGCTTGTAATCAGTATTTACGGCATTTTTGCCGATTAGTAAAGTGTCAGAGTGAATAAAAAATACGGCTGTTTTGTAATAAAAAAGTCAGTCTTTGAGTGTGTTTTCAGAGCCGATTTTTTATTCTGACACAAAACTTTCTGACCGTTTCATTTTTCAAAATAAGCGTTTCATTTTTCAAAATCGGAGTATGAATTTCAGCTTATTTATGTATAGAATAGACTTGAAAAAGCGACAAAATAGCCTAATGAAAGTCGTTATTTTTAGAGCTGTATTTTGAAGTTTTGCGAGTCTTTTTACCGTCAATAATTTCTACATTTGACCTACGCTTTCGTTCTTCCAGAACAGCTTCAAATATTTCTTTGCTGATAATGGCAGGATGACTGCCAACTGCATAATATTGCCTACGCTCCCCACGGTTTGTTTTTCTTTTCATCTCCGGAAAAGGTGTAGCGTAAGTCTTGACCACCAACACATCACCGCAGTATTTCTCGTTTTCCAGCATAAGCTCAATGCTATGCTTGCACCATTTATCTTTCCCTTTTGGTGAGGATATTTTTCTATTCGACAGTTTTTTAATAATGCCGAGAATACTTTGACCGGACAGATATAGGTCAAAAATCAATCTGACATTTTCTGCCTGCTTTTCTTCGACAACAAGTTCGCCGTGTTTGTTTTTAGTATATCCATAGCAAGGGCGTGAATAGATTGATGAAGTTCCGTCTTCAAGCTTTCGTTGAATGCCCCACATAGTATTTTCTTTGCGTGATTCATTGTCCGCCTGAGCAAGACCGGAAATGATAGAAATCATCAATTCGTGTTCAGGGTCGTTACTGCTTAATTCCTCTTGCACGAATCTCACTTCAACACCACATTCTTTTAGTGAGCGCAGCTGCTCTAATGTTTCAATGGTATTTCTGCCGAATCGTGATATTGTCCTTGTAACAATAATATCCAACCTATCGTTTTTACAGTCGTTGAGCATTCGTGTAAAGCTCTTTCTCGTTGATGAACGAGACCCGCTATCAAAATCAAGATAAGTATCCCGTAGCATCCAGTCGTTACGGCTTGCTACAAGCTGCGTAAGATAGGATACCTGTTCTAAAATACTGTCAAGGTGCGCCGCATTTGTGGTGCTGACACGGCAATATATTCCAACTCTTTTATAAGGTTCCATCAAATGGGTTGTTGGTGATATTCTCATTAGTTTTCTTTCAGACATAGCACTACCTCTGTAATTACCGTTGAGCAAACTTCTCTTTTATGGTCTGCGCAAATAAATCGTATGGTATGAACCATTGCTTTTTTTGATTTACTTTCTTAGAACACGGATAATAATTTATATCACGATTGAGTTCTTTAGTATGAAAGATACCGTCCCTAATGTAATCATAAAAGCGATAACCGTCCAACGCCCAATCGGACTGAATATGGTTCATTTTAGTTATGATACTTCGGTTTGTGATTTTATCAAAGTAGGCAATAGGAGAAGATGCATAATATCTTTTAAGAGCCTTTATCATAATGGGGTCTGATGAGTACATATCACACTCCGTTCACTATTGCTTTTTTATATTGGTCTATATTTACTAACTGCATATTTATCCTTTAATCTTGAAAAATTAAGTCGTTATGATATTCTAAAAATTCCTTCTTGGGTACGAATTTGTCGGGAATAATTATTTTTTTACCGTGATAAATTTCAAAAAAGCGTTTCACCGTTTCGCCACAATAAATATCAGTTATTTTTTTTGATATGTAAATAGTATATTCAGTAGAAACAGTAATCAATCCTCTATCAAAAGCCTTGTCATGAAGTGCATTCAAACACAATCCGTTACTTGGATTTGTTTTTTCTGTTTCGCTGCTGATATTCCAAGGTTTTATATGGCTTGCAATCAACAATGACGGTGTACTTAATCCGGTTATACAGCAAGCTGATGCATAAGAAGAAAGCACTGCTTTTCGGAAAAATGTTTGGTTAACTCGCTGTTTAACTGTTGCGGTTCTATCTGTGCCTATAGGTAGGTTTTCGTTTTCAATAACAGATTCTATCGGTTTTGTTTCTAATTCGGAAATCATTTTTTCACTTAAATAAGCTAACTTGTCCCAATTACCATTAAATTCGTCACATATTTCTTTGTCAAGTTTGCTTGCATTTGTTAATCCGACTATGCCCTTTGCCTTTAATGTATCATCAAAACTACCAAAATTACCAATTTTCATATTAACAGCACTTGGCGACCGACCAATTAAATTAGCTATTCGTATGACATCAGGATGATTTTTTGAAGATTTTTGAAATGGAATTTTACAGTACAAATTAAAGACAATAATTTCTTCTTCTCTAGTCCATTTATTTACACTCATAGTTAATCACCAAAATTCTTTATGCAATATTTTGATTTCTTTCTCTGCCCATGCCTCCGCAAACAATGGCACCTGCAATTTCTCCCCAATCTCGTATTTCATATCCGAACCCATTGCCTTTGGATTCGTGACGTTTTTTGTGGGCGAGTAGTGTATCCATATAGGTTGTACTTAAATAATATTTTGCCGGCACGGCTTTTTCCTCACGAATATCCCACAAAATTTTTGATCTGTCAGTTGCTTCGGGAAATATAAATTCTTTAGGTGCAATATCATTTCTGAATGCTACAAGATAAATTCGTTCCCTGTTTTGAGGAACACCAAAATCTTTGCTGTTCAGAATTTTGTCAAATACTTTGTAACCTAAATTTTCAAATGTTTTTCTTATAATTTTGTATGTGCGTCCTTTATCGTGTATAGTTAATCCTTTTACATTCTCACAGAAAATAACCTTCGGCTTATGATAATCACAAATACGAGCTACATCAAGGAAAAGTGTACCTCTGCAAGAACCTCTGTAATTATCATCAAAACCCTGATGCTTGCCTGCCATACTGAATGCTTGGCATGGAAAACCGGCAAGGCAGATATCAAATGAAGGTACTTCAGATTCGGGTATTTTTGTAATATCACCCGCAATAGCAAAGTCGTCATTGAAATTTGCCTGATAGGTTTCCTGAGCTTTTTTGTCCCATTCACTTACAAATACAGTTTCAATATTTTCTTTAAAAGCTCTGTCAAAGCCCAGCCTTATTCCTCCTATGCCGGCAAATAAATCTATCGACCTATATTTTATTTTGCTATTCATTTGCCTTTACCACACTTTCTATTTTATCGGCACATTGAGATAAATTTCTCTTGATTTCATTACCCCAAAACCTTAATACAATCCAACCGTCAGATTTGAGCTTTTCTGTTACGGCCTTATCTCGTGCCATGTTTTTTTCAATTTTCGGTATCCCAAAATCTCGGTTTGATTTTATTTCTTTATTTTTATTCTCCCAATCATATCCGTGAAAAAACTCGCTGTCACAGAATACTGCTACTTTTTTACCTATAAATGCAATATCGGGTTTGCTGTAAACGGTTTTTACATTTTTTCTGTATCTTAATCCTCTATGCCACAATTCTATTTGAAACATAGTTTCAATCTTTGAGCCTTTGTTTTTTACCGCTTTCATATTTTTGCTGCGTTGTTCAGCAGTATGATTATCCAATGCCGTCACTTCTTGTCAGGTTATTCTATATATTTTAGCATAATTAATCTATATTAGCAACTATACTGATACATATTACATAACTAAATTGCAGCTGTTTTCGCTTTTGAGCTGTTAATTAAAATAGACTTTTGTTAGTCAACTAAAAATTATTCTTTAAAACAATGTTCAATATACGATTTTTGAGATTTTTTGTAAATTTACGGTCAATATTTTCAAAATACCATTGACAATATCATAAAACAGGTCTATAATACAGTCAATAAATCGAACAAATGTTCTTGACTTTTGTACGGTTTTGTCACTAAGCAGTGCTCTTTCGGCTTGAAAGATTGTGGAAGTACTGCTTGCCCTGTTAATTGAACGAATATATGAAAGAAGGAATTGAAAATGAGTAGTCAAAACGTAAGATGTCCAATTTGCGGGTGCCTGAATAAAGGACTTGCTCTTGATGAAACTTTAGGTTGGATGGAGTGTATAAATTGCAAAACGGTTGTTCAAGTACAACCGGGAAAATATGTTAAGAGAGTTCCTGTAATATCAATGAAGGAAGTAAGCAGATTGAATAAGTCTTTAGGTTGATTTTTGAGGAGGTTCAATTACGAATAACGAATGGAAACCATATCGATGCTATTGCCCTAATTGCGGCAATCTTCTCATCGGATATAAGAATAATGAGAATACGGTAAAATATTCATGCATCAAATGTAAAATTCATGTGATAAGGCGTGAAAAAGGTCGCAGAAGTATCCTTTTTGAAACGTTCAAACCGATAAATTAAAATTGAATTCAGCTCAATGACGGAATGGTTGAGTATTAATTACTTTGTAATTCCATTTCCAGGTCTGCGTGGTGAAGGTCAGCTGAGTGTACCAGTATTGTTGAAGCCGCTGACAGTTTAGATCTATTTTTAGGTCTATTCTGTTAGTGGCTTTTTTATTTTTAAATAAAAATTTAATTTCAAAGTCTTGAGATGCGCATTAGAGACGGCGGGATACATATTTAGTTAACCCCAAAAAGGGTAAAGCAATATGTTCCCGCTGTACTTTGTTATGCCCGTTTTAGATTTTGTGCAGTCGGAAAATCAATTGGTTGTTATCTGAATTTGTATCCTGTTCGTCTCTGAGAAGACTCAAGCGGAAAGGACAAACAAATGACAAATTCAGAAAAAACGAAGACAAACAATGAAAAGCAGTATTTTATTCCGATGGAGGTTACAGATGAAACTATAGTGAATTTTAACATAAATCCTGAAGAAGTAGTTTGGACGAAAATCGGTAATAACCGTGTTCGTGTGATTATGGTACCGGCTACGGAGGAACAGTACCGTGAATATATGCGTCCTCTATGGAGAGAGAATAAGCGTATGCAGCGGCACGGAAATGAGACTTCTCTAGATGAGTTGTACGAGGACACCGAGTATGAAAAAGCTGATGAATACAGTCTTGAAGACGATGTTTTCAAGAAGGAGCTAATCAAAGAGTTGCATAAGGCACTCGATGGTTTGGAAGAAATTGACCGCATTATTATGGAAATGTATTCACAAAAATGTTCAGAAACCGAAATCGGACAGGCTGTCGGTATGAGTCAAAAAGGTATAAATAAACGAAAGCATAAAATATTTGAAAATTTAAAAACAAAACTTAAGAATTTCAGATAGTGTTGTTTCTGCTCCGCCTTGTCAAATTCAGGTGGGGCAGAAATTTTTATAGTTTTAGTTCTTAAAATTACACATACTGTCCTTTTACTCTCAGAGGGGCAAAGATAAGCCACTCGGAGAGGACGGTGTTAAATATTAAAACAAAATGCAGATCCGGAACCTGTTGCAATGAAAGCAGAAAACTTGACAGAGAACTTTCTGATGTGCTTATTGCAATAAGTGTAATCTCAAGAAGAATTGCCGACAGAATCGCACAGGTCGGCAGTGAAGAAAATTGTAATGCGAAAGGAGGAAACCTCAATGGGAAAAACAAGCGAGTTGTCAATTCTCATTGATGAACTAAAAACCTGCGGTGAAACGCTGATAGGTATTTCACAAGGCTTGTCCGAACTGTTCATCAGTGCAGACAAAAATCAAAAATCAGATGAGCCGACAACTGTGACGGAAGAACAGTCAAAAACAGCCGTGGAAAAAGTCTTAACGCTTGAAGAAGTAAGAGCTGTTCTTGCCGAAAAATCCCGTGCAGGATTTACGGCTCAAATCAGAGAAATCCTTGTAAAGCACGGTGCTGAAAAGCTGTCTGCAGTGAACTCGTCAGAATATGAGGCGGTGCTTAAAGAAGTGGAGGTGCTTTAATATGCCTGATACGCACGCAGTTTTGTCACCTTCTTCCAGTGCAAGGTGGTTAACTTGTACTCCTTCAGCTCGTTTGTGTGCAGAAAAAGAAGATAAGACAAGCGAGTATGCAATACAGGGTACTTCCGCACACGCTCTTGCGGAATATAAGCTGAAAAAATCATTGGGACAGCCGACCGAGGACCCGACAAAAAATCTTACATATTTTGATAAGGAAATGGACGATTGCACAGACAGCTATCAGCAGTATGTAATTGAAAAACTTACCGAGATAAAGCAGATATGCAAAGACCCTGTTGTTCTTGTAGAGCAGAAACTTGATTTTTCAAAATATGTGCCTGATTCATTCGGAACAGCGGATTGCGTAATTGTCGCAGATGATACTCTAACTGTAATTGATTTGAAGTATGGGGTTGAAATACTTGTCGATGCAGAGCAAAATACACAGATGATGCTTTATGCCCTTGGTGCCTTGCTTATGTTTGACGGTATCTATGATATTGAAACAGTCACAATGACCATTTTTCAGCCAAGACGGGATAATGTAAGCACTTTTTCAATGAGAAAATCCGAGCTTATTGACTGGGCCGAAAGTGTTCTGAAACCAAAAGCCGAGCTTGCCTATAAGGGCGAGGGAGAATTTAATGCGGGCAGTCACTGTCAGTCCTGCAAGGTGAAAGCAACCTGTCGCAAAAGGGCGGAATACAACCTCGAACTTGCAAAGTATGATTTTGAAATGCCCGACAGTCTTGAAGATGATGAAATTGAAATCATACTGTCAAAGGCTGATGAATTCATATCGTGGCTTGGTGATGTGAAGGAATATGCTCTGAATCAGGCACTGCAAGGCAAGCAGTGGAAAGATTATAAACTTGTTGAAGGTCGTTCCAACAGAAAGTACAAAAACGAAAGTGCTGCGGCAAAGATTGTTGAAGATGCAGGTTTCGACCCGTATGAACATAAGGTTCTGGGAATAACTGCTATGACAAAAATGCTGGGCAAAATAAAATTCAACGCACTGCTCGGTGACTTCATCGAAAAGCCACAGGGCAAGCCAACTTTAGTGCCTATGTCGGACAAGCGTCCGACTATGAAAAATACAGCAAAAGAAGATTTTAAGGAGGAAATTTAAAATGGCAAAGTTCAATAACCCGACAAAAGTTATCACAGGAGTGGATACCAGATGGAGTTACGCAAATGTCTGGGATCCGAAGTCAATCAATGGTGGTACACCGAAGTACAGCGTTTCGCTTATCATTCCTAAGTCTGACAAGGTAACCATTCAGAAAATCAAGGCTGCTATTCAGTCGGCTTACGAGGAAGGCGAAAGCAAGCTGAAGGGCAGCGGCAAATCAGTACCGTCACTCTCTGTTATTAAGACACCTCTTCGTGACGGTGACCTCGAAAGACCTGATGATGAGGCTTACAAGAATGCTTACTTTGTAAATGCTAATTCTGCAACAGCACCCGGAATCGTAGATGCCGACAGACAGCAGATTATCGACAGAAGTGAGGTGTACAGCGGTGTGTACGGCAGAGCGTCTATTAACTTCTATGCCTTTAACTCCAACGGAAACAAGGGTATCGCTTGCGGTCTGAACAATCTTCAGAAAATCAGAGACGGTGAACCTCTCGGCGGAAAAGCGAGTGCTGAGTCCGACTTTGCAACATATGATGACGATGATTTTCTTAATTAACGGAGGTACAATCAAATGAAAGATTTTATGATTTATATGTCATTCGGTACTTCCGTAGGCATGTTTATTAGTTGCATTATGATTTTGATTGAGTCTGCAATCGAAAAGCATAAATGCAAAAAGAAAAACAAGGAAAAGAAAGATAAGGAATAGCTGAACAGCGGCGGAGGTTAATAAATCTCCGCCATTTTACTGATATGGAAGTGCAAAGTGAAAAACATCAGTATCGATATTGAAACATTTTCAGATGTTGACCTTAATAAATGCGGTGTATATAAGTACACGGAATCGGATAAATTTAAAATTTTACTTTTCGGCTATTCGGTTGACGGCGGAGAAGTTTGTGTTACAGACCTTGCCTGCGGAGAAACAATACCTGACGAAATATTAAAAACACTGACTGATGAAAAAGTCACAAAGTGGGCATTTAACGCATCTTTTGAACGCATATGTCTGTCAAAGTATCTGAGAACAAATTTTCCTCAATACTTTAAAAGCTACAATTCCGATGACATAGCTTTGAAAAGGTATTTAAATCCCGAATCATGGAAATGCACTATGGTGTGGTCGGCATATATGGGACTGCCGTTATCCTTAAAAGCTGTGGGAGAGGTTTTGAAACTTTCACAGCAGAAAATGGATGAGGGTAAGGCACTTATAAGGTATTTCTCTGTCCCCTGCAAGCCTACCAAAGCCAACGGAAACAGAATGAGAAATCTTCCCGAAGATGATATTGATAGGTGGGAAACCTTCAAAGCATATAACAAGCGAGATGTTGAGGTAGAAATGAGCATACAGAAAAAGCTGTGTAATTTTCCGGTTCCGGATTTTGTATGGGAGGAATACTGGCTTGACCAGGAAATAAACGACCGTGGTATTGCTCTTGATATGGAAGTTGTCGCCAATGCAATAGCTCTTGATGAAGTTACCAGGAAAAAGCTGAAATCGGTAATGCAGAATATTACCGACCTTGAGAATCCGAACTCTGTGGCACAGATAAAGGAGTGGCTCTGCAATAACGGTGTGGAGGTAGAATCTCTTGGTAAGAAGGAAGTAAAAGAGCTCTTAAAAACTGCTCCGCGTGAACCGGCAGCGGTGCTGGAACTCCGCCAACAGCTCGCCAAATCATCGGTAAAGAAATATCAGGCTATGCAGAATGCGGTGTGTGAGGATAACCGTGCAAGAGGTATGTTTCAGTTTTACGGTGCAAACAGAACAGGGTGATTCAGCGGCAGACTGATTCAACTGCAAAATTTACCACAGAACCATATGCCCGATTTGGAACAGGCTCGTGAATTGGTAAAGACGGGAAATTTTAAAGCACTTGAAATGCTCTATGATAATATTCCGGATACGCTATCCCAGCTTATACGCACAGCATTTGTTCCGAGAAAAGGAATGAAATTTATAGTATCCGACTTTTCCGCCTTTGAGGCAAGGGTGATTGCTCATATTGCCGGTGAAGCATGGAGAACCGAGGTGTTTAAGAACGGCGGTGATATTTACTGTGCGTCTGCAAGTCAGATGTTTCACTGCAAGGTGGAAAAGCACGGAGAGAATGCTCATCTCCGTCAAAAGAGCAAAATCGCAGAATTGGCTCTGGGTTACGGCGGTGCTGTCGGAGCTTTAAAAGCTATGGGCGCACTTGAAATGGGTCTTTCGGAAGATGAGTTACAACCTCTTGTTGACAGCTGGAGAAGTGCTAACCCAAATATCGTAAAACTGTGGTGGAATGTTGACCGATGCGTCAAGAAAATTGTGAAAAAGAGAACTGTAACTCAAACACACGGTATTAAATTCATTTATCAGAGCGGTATGCTTTTTATACAGTTGCCAAGCGGCAGACGACTGTCATATGTAAAACCACGGATTGGTGAAAATAAATTCGGTGGTGAGTCTGTTACCTATGAAGGTACAGGCAGTACAAAGAAGTGGGAGCGTATCGAAAGCTACGGTCCGAAATTCGTTGAGAACATAGTTCAGGCTATCAGCAGAGATATTCTCTGCTATGCTATGAAAACGCTGTCGAAATGTTTTATCGTGGGTCATGTGCATGATGAAATAATAATTGAGTGTAGTGAAAATACAACCGTTGAAGAAATCTGTAATCAAATGGAAAAAACACCGCCCTGGTTACCCGGACTTTTACTGCGAGCTGACGGCTATGAAACGATGTTTTACAAAAAAGATTGATATTGCGGTTCTTAAAATCAGGGTATCTGTCCTTTAACTTTCAGAAGGCAGATGCCCTGTTTTTCTGTGAAATATTTTGTAGGTACTTCGGATTAGTCCGTTTTCTTTTGCCTATAGCCACAGAAGGCAGAATATATGCCTTACTTTTTAGAAATCGGAGGTAATTCGTATGTATGAATTACAAATATTCAGTAATGCAGAGCTTGGCTCTGTAAGAACAGTAACCGTTGACAATGAACCTTATTTTGTAGGTAAGGATGTAGCGGAGATACTCGGTTACAGCAACACAAGAGATGCTCTTGCAAAAAGAGTTGATGATGAGGATAAGTTAGATGGGGGTAGCAATTTGCGACTCCATAGGCAGAGAGCAGAAACCGGTCTTAATCAATGAAAGCGGTCTGTACAGCCTTATCCTTTCAAGCAAACTATCGGGTGCAAAGAAGTTCAAGCGTTGGGTAACATCAGAAGTACTCCCTGCTATACGCAGACACGGTATGTATGCTACAGACGATTTGATTGCCAATCCCGATATTGCCATCGCAGCATTTACGGCTTTGAAACAAGAGCGAGAGAAATCTAAGGCTCTTGCAGAAATAGTGGCGGTGCAGAATCAGCAGATAGCCGAAATGAAACCGAAGGTATCCTATTACGACATTGTCCTGCAGTGTAAGGATGTACTCCTGATAAGTGTTATTGCAAAGGACTACGGTTGGAGCGCCAACAAGATGAACAAGTACCTTCACAACAAGGGCGTGCAGTTTAAACAGGGCAACAAGATATGGCTTCTTTATCAGAAGTATGCCGACAAGGAATATACCTCGACAAAGACCCATGATTATTATGATTCTCATAATAATCAACATACGGCAGTGCATACATACTGGACACAGCAAGGTCGTTTATTTATCTATAGTCTTATGAAATCAGACGGCAACCTTCCGCTTATAGAACAGGGGGACTAAGCTTATGGATAAGTTTAATAGCGAGGGTTATTTAGACCTCACAACATACAAGGCATTAGTAAAAATTGAACAGGAAGAAAGGGTAGCCCGAAAGGCTGCCAACTTCCGTCCACTTGTATATATTTGCAGTCCGTACAGCGGTGATATTGATAACAATACAAAAAGGCAAGGTTATATTCTCGTTTTGCTGTGACCAAGGGTACTATCCCTTTGACGGTACATTTATTGTTTCCACAGTATATTTCGGAGAAACATGAAAGACCTTTAGCTCTTTTTATGGGAGCAGTAATCCTTGGGAAATGCAAAGAGGTATGGGCGTTTGGTGACACTATATCTGAAGGTATGGCTAGTGAGATAGCCAAGGCAAAGAAGATGGGCAAGATTATCCGTTATTTCAATGAGGGACTGGAGGAGATCACACATGAAGATTAAGGTAGCTGTTTGCAATAAAAAGACTGATAAGAAATACAAAAATCAGGAACACGAATGGGATTACCTCGTTGACCGTAACCGTAACCCTGTAAGAACAACGGAAACAGCAGAGGAATATCCCAAGATGTCAAAGGCGCAAAGAGATAATGCAAAGGACATCGGCGGTTTTGTAGGAGGTTGGCTCAAAGGTGGTATCAGAAAGAACGGTTGCGTTATAAGTCGTATCATTGGTACCCTTGATGCTGATCACATTGATGATAATGATGCTTTTATGCTTGCGGTAAAGACTGCACTTGTTGGGGTGACATATTTTCTTTACTCCACGCACAGTCATACACCGGAAAATCCGAGGTACAGAATAGTCATTCTTTTTGCAAGAGAAGTGAGTGAGGATGAATATCCTGCGGTTACAAGAATGATTGCAAAGCAGATAGGTATGGATTATTTTGATGATTCCACATATCAGGCAAACAGAATGATGTATTGGGCATCGTGCCCTTCAAACGGTCAGTTTGTATTTGATGAACAAAAGATTGAACCTCTTGAACCGGATAAATATCTCGGTATGTATTCCGATTGGAGAGATGTGGCGGAGTGGCCGACCTCTACCAGACAGTCAGAGGTTATAAAGGCAAAGGGCAAGGAGCAGGCAGACCCTTTACAGAAGGACGGTATCGTAGGTGTGTTCTGCCGTGCCTATTCCATCAGCGAAGTAATGTCGGAATTCTTAAATGATGTATATGCTCCGACCTCAAATGATGACCGTTTTGACTATATTTCTGCGGAAAGTATGGCGGGAGTAATGGTCTTTGATGATAAGTTCGTATATAGCTTTCACGAGTCGGATCCTGCATGTGGCAAGGAACTGAATGCCTTTGACCTTGTAAGGGTACATAAATTTCCGAGCGATGATGAGAAAAAATCTTTCAAAGAGATGGCTGACTTTGCAAGTAAGTACGAGAAGGTAAAACTGCTTATATTACAGGAAAAACAGAAGAACGCACAGGCTGATTTTGCGGCCGATGATGACTCGTGGAAGAAATATCTCGAATACGAAACACGCTCTACGGTGCTGAAGAACAATCTTCATAATATTACTTTGATTATGGAGAACGACAGCAATTTGAGAAGCATTGTGTTCAATCAGCTTGCAGATGGTATGGAAATCAAAGGTGTTGTCCCCTGGAAACATCCTGCAAAATTCTGGCGTGATGCCGATGATGCACAGCTTATTAGCTATATCGACTCCAACTATGGTACTTTTTCCGAAAGGAACTATCGCATAGCTGTGACCAAGGTATCCGATGATCGCTCCTATCACCCTATAAAGGAGATGTTTGAGTCACTTCCGCCTTGGGATGGCGTTAAGAGAGCGGAAACAATACTAATTGATTATCTCGGTGCGGATGATAATGATTATGTTCGTGCAGTAACAAGGAAGGCTTTATGTGCTGCTTATATGCGTGTATATAATCCGGGAATTAAGTTTGACACGATGATTGTTCTTAACGGTGCACAGGGCATCGGTAAAAGTACATTGATATCATTGCTTGGAATGGATTGGCTTTGTGACAGCCTTACACTTTCTGATATGAACGATAAGACAGCCGCTGAAAAACTGCAGGGCTATTGGATTTTGGAAATTGGTGAGCTTGCCGGAATGAAAAAGGCGGATCTGGATAAGGTTAAGGCTTTTATTTCAAGACAGGACAATAAGTACCGTGCGAGTTTTGGCAGAAGAGTCACACCTCATCCAAGACAATGTGTGTTCTTTGGAACGACCAACAGCGAGAACGGATATCTCCGTGATATTACGGGAAACCGCAGATTTTGGAATGTCAAGGTAAACGGTGATGGCAAATATAAGCCGTGGGAGTTAGACGGTAAAACAATAAAGCAGATATGGGCGGAGGTCGTTCAAATTGCCGAATCGGGAGAAAAGCTGTATCTCGACCCCAAAACTTGAGACTTATGCCAAGCAGGAGCAGCGCAAAGCTATGGAACACGATGAGCGTGAAGGCTTGGTGCGTGAATACCTTGAAATATTACTGCCCGATAATTGGGATAGTATGGATATCTATAGTCGCAGGGAATATCTGCGTGATAAAGACAACCCTACACATCCCGTGGGAACGGTCAGAAGAGAAACGGTCAGTAATATGGAGATATGGTGCGAATGCTTCGGCAAATCAAAAGAGGATATGCGTCCTTTTGACTCCTATGCTATTTCTGCATTGATGATGAGAGTTGACGGATGGGAAAGGTCAACCCGACTGAAGCGTTACCCGATTTATGGAAGACAAAGGGTGTATGTCAGAACGGACGCATGGTTGTGTTGATTGTTCAGAAATTGTTCCGAGAGTTGTTCCATTACGCAAAGGGCATATTTATGGGATGATATGCACTTCTGCGGAACAGATGAACAAGAATTACTTTATAGACCCAAAAGAAAAAATTAAAGGTGTTCAGAAAGTGTGTGAATACACATTCGCGTGTAAAGGGAATTTTGTATTCACTTGTTACCCCGATATTGAGAAAGTCCTTGATTTCAAGGCTTTTTTGATGGAACAGGTCTTTGAACAAGCAATGGAACAGAACAAGATATGGAGGTCATATGAGACCGGACAGGCTTGTGCTTTTGCCTTTCGGAAAGATTGCCTTTGTTGAAGTGAAAGCTCCAAACAAAAAGCCTCGCCCTTTACAAAAGGCAAGACATCGATTACTTAAAAAACTCGGTTTCAAGGTGCATGTGCTTGATGATGCAGAGCAGATTGGAGGGATAATTGATGAAATACGAACCGCATAGCTATCAGAAATATGCTATTGAATATTTAAAGTCACACCCTGTTTCAGCTTTGTTTTTGGATTGCGGTTTAGGTAAAACTTCAATCACCCTAACCGCCATCAATGACCTGTTGTTTGACAGCTTTGAAGTGCGTAAGGTGCTGGTGATAGCACCGGTACGAGTTGCAAAATTTTCATGGTCTGACGAGATAAAGAAATGGGATCACCTTTCAGATATTAGATACTCGTTAGCTGTTGGTACAGAGGAACAACGAATTGCAGCCCTTAATGCAGATGCTGACATCTACATAATCAACCGAGAAAACATTCAGTGGCTTGTTGAGAAAAGCGGTGTTCCCTTTGACTTTGATATGCTTGTCATTGATGAGCTTTCTTCATTCAAAAATCATCAGACCAAACGGTTCAAGTCGCTGATGAAGGTACGACCAAAGGTAAAACGCATAGTCGGCTTAACAGGCACACCGTCATCAAACGGACTTATGGATTTATTTGCTGAATTTAAAATTCTTGATATGGGAGAGCGACTTGGGAGATTTATCGGACAGTATAGAAACAAATATTTTAGACCCGACAAGATGAACGGACAGGTTGTTTATTCATACAAGCCTCTGCCGTATGCCGAACAAGCCATATATGGAAAAATCTCCGACATCACAGTTTCGATGAAATCAAATGAATATCTGAAAATGCCGGAGCTTGTAGTCAGCAATTATGAGGCACAGTTATCGAACAAAGATAGAAAGCACTATGATGAAATGAAGAAAAATTTAGTCCTTGAAATTGCAGACGGTGAAATCACAGCATCAAACGCTGCGTCACTGTCAAACAAGCTGTGTCAGATGTCAAACGGTGCGATTTACGATGATAATCAGAACATCATTGAAATTCACAGCCGAAAGCTTGACGCACTTGAGGACATTATCGAAAGTATGAACGGCAAACCGCTTTTAGTCGCCTATTGGTACAAGCACGATTATGAAAGAATTGCAAAAAGGCTTGAAAACTTGCATCTTCCGTTTTCAAAACTTGATACAGACACAAGTATTGAAAGGTGGAATAACGGTGAAATTCCTGTTGCACTTATCCACCCTGCATCGGCAGGAGACGGGCTTAATCTCCAAAGCAGTGGTTCAACACTTGTGTGGTTCGGCTTAACATGGAGTTTAGAGTTGTATCAGCAGACGAATGCAAGGCTTTACAGACAAGGTCAGAAAAGCACAGTTGTAATTCAGCACATAATCACTAAAGGCACGATTTATGAGCAGATTTTAAAAGCACTTCAGCGAAAGGACAAAACACAATCGGATTTGATAGACGCTGTTAAGGCGGATTTAGGAGGTTTTCTAAAATGACAGCAAAGGAATATTTAAGTCAGGCATATCACCTTGACAAGAGAATAGACTCAAAGATTGAACAGCTGAAAGCACTTAATCTTCTTGCAACAAAATGCACATCTACATTATCGGATATGCCGAAAAGTCAAAGCATCAGCAACTCTCGTTTAGAGGATACCGTAGTAAAGATTATAGATTTGCAGGAAGAAATAAACAGGGACATAGACAGGCTTGTGGATTTAAAGCGTGATATTGTGCGAGCAATAAAAAGGGTTAAAAAGCCGGAGTATCAGATACTTCTTTAACTGCGATATTTATGCTTTAAGACCTGGGAGGAAATTGCGGTTAAAATGAATTGCAGTATCGACAATGTGTTCAAGATGAGGAATAAAGCCTTAAAAATTTTTGAAACTTCTGAAAGTTGACAGTAAATTCCATAGAATTACAGTATGGACATCTGCTATAATATAAACAGTGAAATAGACTTTGAAAGCCTTGTGGAGAAATCTGCAGGGCTTTTCTTATGTCTGAAAGGAGAAAACAATGCCACGCAAACCGAAAAGACCCTGTGCCTTCCCAGGCTGTCCTAACCTTACCGAGAAACAGTATTGTGAGCAACACGAGAAAGAACAGAACAAACGCTACAACAAATATGAACGCCGAGCTGATGTGAACACCAAGTACGGCAGAGCGTGGCGAGGGGTTCGTGAGCATTACATGTCGGCACACCCTCTTTGTGAACGTTGCCTTAAGCAAGGACGAATGGCACCTGTTGATGAAGTGCATCATATTATTCCTGTATCACAAGGCGGAACAAATGAGGAAAGTAATCTTATGTCACTGTGTAAGTCGTGTCACAATAAAATTCACCTTGAAATCGGTGACAGACAAATTAGGCGGTGACTGGTAGGGGGGTAAAAATTTCTACAGCTATCATTTTGGACAACGGCGGAGGGTGTCACGCACAAAAACGGCAGTTCAAACGGGGTATTAAAAATTGTGAAAGAAGGTGATTTTATATGGCAAAGGACGGTACAAACAGAGGTGGCAGACGAGTTCGGGCTGGTGGCAAGCCAATGTCCGTGGCAGAAAAATTGCAAAAAGGTCAGGCTGTTCGGCTAATGGAAAACGATATACCCGTGCTTACGAGTGCGGAACTTGAGGCCGTTGACCTACCTGAGGGTGCAGTTGTTGAAGGTGCGGATATGCCAAAACCGGCAGACTATCTTTCGGCAAAGCAGAAGAACGGAGTGCCTCTCGGAGCAGATGAGATATACAAAGAAACCTGGCTATGGCTCAAAGAGCGTGGTTGCGAACGGCTTGTTAATCCGAGATTGATTGAAGCGTATGCTCAGGCATTTGCAAGATACATTCAGTGTGAGGAGGCAACGAGCACCTACGGTTTGCTTGGAAAGCACCCGACCACGGGCGGAGTAATCTCATCGCCATTCGTACAGATGAGTCAGCAGTATCAGAAAAGTGCAAACCTCATATGGTATGAGATTTACGATATTGTAAAGCAAAACTGCACGGTTCCGTTTGAGGATAACCCGAACGATACTATGGAGCTTTTGCTCAGAAGGAAAAGAGGTAATTAGATGAAAACGACAAAAGAATTACAACTTGTTCCGATTGACAGGCTGATACCATATGTCAACAACGCAAGAACACATAGTGCGGAGCAGATAAACAAACTTCGTTCATCACTTCGTGAGTTTGGTTTTATCAACCCCGTAATAATTGACAGAGATTATAATGTCATTGCAGGACACGGCAGAATTATGGCTGCCAAGGCTGAGAATATTACTGAAGTACCATGTGTTTTTGTTGACTACTTAAATGATGCACAAAAGAAAGCCTACATACTTGCCGACAACAGAATGGCTCTTGATGCCGACTGGGACGAGGAACTTTTGAAGGTAGAAATTGAATCACTGCAAGGTGCTGATTTTGATTTGAACCTGACCGGATTTGACGAAGCTGAGCTAATGGATATATTCGGCGATGATAACCAAAGCCGTGCAAAAGATGATGACTTTGACCTAACCGCAGCACTTGAAAAGGCCTCATTTGTTGAGAAAGGTGATGTCTGGACTGTTGGCAGGCATAGACTAATGTGTGGTGATGCAACATCAAGTGAAGATGTATCAACTCTTATGGGCAATACAAAGGCAAATCTTATACTGACTGATCCGCCGTATGGTGTATCTTTTAAGAGCTCATCAGGCCTGACAATTCAGAATGACAGTATGAAAAACGAGGAGTTCTACAATTTTCTGCTTGCGTCATTTAAGTGTATGGCTGAACATCTTGAAAATGGAGGTTCAGCATATGTGTTCCATGCTGATACAGAGGGACTTAATTTCAGAAAGGCGTTTATTGATGCAGGCTTTCATCTTGCCGGTTGTTGCATCTGGGTGAAGGATAGTCTTGTTCTTGGTCGCTCTGATTATCAGTGGCAGCACGAGCCTGTACTTTATGGTTTTATGCAGAACGGAAAGCATAAGTGGTACTCGGACAGAAAGCAAACTACAATCTGGAATTTTGACAAGCCAAAAAGAAATGCAAATCACCCAACATCAAAGCCACTTGATTTACTCAGCTATCCTATTGGCAATTCAACTCAGGAAAACGGTGTTGTGATTGACACTTTTGGAGGAAGCGGTTCAACTATGATGGCATGTGAACAGATGAACAGAATTTGCTATATGATGGAACTCGACGAAAAATACGCCTCAGTAATTTTAAGAAGATATGTTGAAAATACAAACAATGCAGAAGGTGTGTTTGTTGAAAGAAACGGTAGAAAAATCCCGTATACCGAGCTTGTGAAAGAGGTTGAAAGGGAATAGATATACACAATAATCTTGCAAAATGATTGTGCAGTAATCGTATTGATATATCCTTCAAAAAGAGCGAATATGTGTACAACAAAAGGAAATACACAATTACAAAAACGGAGGACATTATGAATACAAAGACAGCAAGACAGATTGAGGAAATGAAAAAGCAGACAATCGGTGTTGAGATTGAAATGAACAGTATTTCAAGGAGCAAGGCTGCAAAGCTTGCCTCACAATTTTTCGGAACAGGTCGATACAAAAACACAGCAGACCGCAACGGCTACTGCACATACTCGGCTTGGGACGAGCAAGGCAGAGAGTGGAAATTCCAAAAAGATGTCAGCATTGCAGGAATTGACAGTGAGAAATGCGAAATGGTCACACCAATTTTAAACTATTCAGACATTGAAACCTTGCAGGAGCTTGTAAGGATATTAAGAAAAGCGGGTGCAAAGAGCGACTCAACAAGAGGTTGCGGAGTACACATTCACATCGGTGCGAAAGGCCACACGGCAAAGACACTCAGAAACCTTGCAAACATTATGGCAAGCCACGAACAGCTTTTGATTGACGCCTTAAACCTTGACGAGGTGAGAATAAGAAGATACTGCAAAACGGTAGATCCACGCTTTTTGGAACAGGTCAACAGAACTAAGCCTGAAACGATGTCACAACTTGCCGATGTATGGTACAAGAGCCACGATGAAAACTACGGCAGAAGTCACCATTACAATGGAAGTAGATACCATATGCTCAACCTCCACGCAACCTTTACAAAGGGAACGGTTGAATTCATACTTTTCCAATTTGACAAGCCCGCAAACGGCAAGCAGAATGGACTTCACGCCGGACAGCTTAAAAGCTACATTCAGCTTTGTTTGGCACTCAGCCAAATGGCAAAGGAAGTTAAGTCGGCAAGTGCAAAACCTCAGCAAACAGAAAATCCAAAATACGCAATGAGAACTTGGCTTTTGCGACTTGGCTTTATCGGTGACGAGTTCAAGACAGCGAGAGATGTGTTCACAAACAGACTTTCGGGCGACACGGCTTTTAGGAACGGCAGAGTTGCTTGAAGTGATTAGGTTAAATGCCCCACTGACCGCTTTGGCGGTCTTAAGGTGGTAGAAGAACATATCTTCGGAAAGGATTGATTTTATGAAAAGGTTATACATAGCCTACGGAAGTAACCTAAATGTAAGGCAGATGAAAACGAGATGTCCGAACGCAAAAATTCTCGGTACGGCAAAGCTGAAAGGCTGGGAGTTGCTTTTCAAAGGGAGCAAGTCGGGTTCATACCTTACCATTGAGAAAAAAGAAAACGCCATCGTGCCTGTGGTAATCTGGGAGGTAAGCGACTCCGATGAAAAAGCACTCGACCGTTATGAAGGCTATCCGACCTTCTACTACAAGAAGGACATCAAGGTGCAATACAAGGGCATCAGAACAGGCAATCGCAGAACGGTTACCGCCTTCGCCTACATTATGCACGAGGAAAGGCAAATCGGTGTACCAAGCCTTTTCTACCTCAACACCTGCCTTGAAGGTTACGATACCTTTTACTTTGACAAGCAAATACTACTTAATGCCTACAAAAATTCAATGGAGATGTGTGAAAATGAAAAATGAAATTCAGTTAAGAAAATGCCCGAAATGCGGAAAGCTTTTCAGTGAGAGCGGTGCAGTTTCAAGGGTGGATAATGTGACGATTATCTGCCCCGACTGCGGAACACGAGAGGCTCTTGAAAGCATAGGCGTTGATGAAACGGAACAGGAGAAAATTCTTGATACAATTCATAGTGCGAAATTTGATTGTTGATTTTTTGAAGGAATTTTTGTATAATAATGTAAAATATGGTCAGATATATTAGATTAGGATTTTATCAAGGAGATATTGTGAGAAACATAATTCAAGAGGAATTGGAACTTGCAAAAAGCAAAATGTTTGAAGAAGTAATATATAAGGATAAGACATTGGTGAAATTAACTCGAGATAATGTTGCTATTGTTGAAGCAATGATTCGTAATGATTCTGCCTATATACACTCCTCCGATAAAAATGCAAAACCAGTATATTCGAGAAATAATACTATTAAGTATGGTGGCTCTACTGCATATTGGATGACACAATTAAAATATATATTGACGCCTTGTGATTTATCGGCTGATTATTCATATGAAGATATTATTAAGAGTGCAGTTGAATCTGTTGATAGAGAAAATAGTACTCATTTGAATGCCGATGGAATAGGTAGGCTTGAAATAACCAAAAGAATACAAGAATTTGACAGATCTGAATTAATTGAGTGTCTAAAAAATCCAGATTATAAGGATATGTTATTGGTACAAGAGATTTCAAAAATCACTTCTGCACAAAATAGAGCGAGACATAATATATCATTTGCAAGTAAATTCTGTCATTACGCTTGTTTTTATATTTTTGAGGGTACAGAATACCAAGATAATTATTCAATTTATGATAGCATTCTCAAAACTGTTCTTCCAATGTATTTGGATTATTATCAAATTGATCAAAACTATTCTTTAGATGATTATAAACAATATAGAAAAGCTGTTGATAAAATCAGAGAATTATGTGGCATTGAGATAAGTAGAAATGGATTCGATCATTTACTTTGGTATTATCATAAGGGAAGGATTTAATAATATTCTTACATACATTTAAAATTCCTATTTTATCAATAAATTACAAAATATAATCTCCAAGCATCGGTTAGAAATAATCGGTGCTTTTCTTATGCCCTATCGGTGGTGAGATTTTGAGAAAACTTAAAAATTACAAGCCGACAAAATTTAAAGCAAAGGACAGCTATTACGATAAGGAATACGCTGACTTTGTTATGTCATTTTTTGGAAAAAAACTGTTGCAAAAGTCTATTACGATAAGGAATACGCTGACTTTGCCGTTGCCTTTATCGAAAGTCTGTGCCACACCAAAGGCACTTGGGCGGGTAAATGGTTTGAGCTTATGGACTGGCAGGAACAGATTATTCGTGACCTTTTTGGTATTTTAAAGCCTAACGGATACAGGCAGTTCAACACAGCATATATTGAGATTCTGAAAAAGAACGGCAAATCCGAATTAGCGGCGGCTGTTGCACTGCTGCTCACCTGCGGTGACGGTGAACAGAGAGCCGAGGTTTACGGTGCTACTGCCGACAGACAACAGGCGTCAATCGTATTTGATGTTGCCGCCGATATGGTGCGTATGTGTCCGGCTCTGAATAAACGAGTGAAGATACTTGCATCACAGAAACGGCTCATTTACGAACCCACAAACAGCTTTTATCAGGTTCTTTCCGCCGAGGCGTACAGTAAACACGACTTTAATGTTCACGGTGTTGTGTTTGATGAGCTGCACAGCCAACCTAACAGAAAACTCTATGATGTTCTGACTAAGGGTAGCGGTGATGCGAGAATGCAGCCGCTCTTTTTTCTGATCACAACTGCCGGCACAGATACACATTCAATCTGCTACGAGGTTCAACAAAAGGCACAGGATATTATTGACGGGCGAAAAATTGACCCTACATTCTATCCTATCATTTTCGGTGCTGATGATACCAAGGACTGGACAAGTCCGAAGGTCTGGAAAAAATGCAATCCATCTCTGGGTGAAACTATCGGAATGGATAAAGTTAAAACCGCTTGCGAGAGTGCAAAGCAGAATCCTGGCGAAGAAAACTCATTCCGACAGCTAAGACTTAATCAGTGGGTAAAACAGGCAGTTCGTTGGATGCCGATGGATAAGTGGGATAAGTGTGCCTTTGCGGTGAAAGAAGAACAGCTTGAAGGTAGAGTTTGCTATGGTGGACTTGACCTTTCAAGTACAACAGATATTACGGCATTTGTGCTTGTTTTTCCACCGCTTGATGAAGAAGATAAGTACATCATTCTGCCATACTTCTGGATACCCGAGGATACACTTGACCTGCGAGTAAAACGTGACCATGTACCGTATGATGTATGGGAGCGACAGGGATACTTGCAGACCACAGAAGGAAATGTTGTTCATTACGGCTATATAGAAAGGTTCATAGAACAGCTTGGTAAAAAGTTTAATATTCGTGAAATAGCGTTTGATAGATGGGGCGCTGTTCAGATGGTGCAGAACCTTGAGGGTATGGGATTTACCGTTGTTCCTTTCGGTCAAGGCTTTAAGGATATGTCACCGCCCATAAAGGAATTGATGAAACTAACTCTTGAACAGAAACTCGCCCACGGCGGTAACCCTGTTTTGCGTTGGAATATGGACAACATCTTCATTCGTACAGACCCGGCTGGAAACATAAAAGCAGATAAAGAAAAATCCACAGAGAAAATTGACGGTGCAGTAGCCACGATTATGGCGCTCGACCGTGCAATTCGCTGTGGAAATGATATGAGTGTTTCGGTGTATGATAGTCGAGGACTGTTGATGTTTTGAATTTGTGACCATATTTTATTTATTGTAGGATTGAAATCATATACGGAATAAGATATAATGTGTATTTAATAAGAGTGATAGATTGGAATTAGCATAGGAACTTTTAACGAATTTATAAGCTAATGAAAATTATATTATTCTATATAAGCATACTTACGGAGACGATATTATGAAAGTATATATTTTTTACTCTTGGCAATCCGATCTATCTAATACTAAAAACAGAAATTTAATTGAGTCTTGTTTGAAAAAAGCAATAAAACTATTAAAAAATGAAATTGATGAGGTGTCGGAATTTTCTATTGAAAGCGATAGCCGCAACGATATAGGAACACCTGATTTAACAGAAAGTATTTTTAATAAAATTGAAAGATGTGACATATTAGTAGCTGATATTAGTATAATAAATGCAAAAAGCAACTCTAGACCTACACCGAATCCTAATGTACTTCTTGAGGTTGGCTTTGCAGCAAAAGCTATTAGTTGGTCTAATATATTATGTATATATAATAGTGAATATGGCAAAGTAGAACTTTTACCTTTTGATATTCGCACAAGAAAACCTATTGTCTATAACACTTTGAAGGGAATTTCCGAAGCAAAAAACACATTAATAAAAGCATTTGAAACTCAAATTAAAAATATCATTTTCAATCGAATTATAGATAAAAAGGAATACCTTTCTACTAAACATAATGTAGATTTAGCATTACAGAGCATACTTCTTGATTTATGTGATATTATTTTTGATAGGAATTCAGCTGATAAGTATAATTACGATAAATTATTGCATATGTCAACAGAATCATTGATAAATATTTTATCACACAAACAGTTTTTAGGGTTTTATTTATACAGAAACATAGAAACTAATATTGATGAATTCTTAAAATTCTTTAATGATGGTTTAGAAACTTATTTTCTAAATGAAAAAGAGAAAAAAATTCTTGCTAAACTAGTATTTGCGTTGAGAAATTATAAAGAGATAATTCATTCTGGTGAAATTATATCTTGTGTAGATTCAAATGCAGAGTATATTATTCAATCAGGGAATGCAATAAATCAACAGAATTCAAAAAACTCGTATTTGCTTTTAAAACCTTTAAAAGATAATAAAGCGGTTGTAATAGCTGGAGGCTCATTTAACAATGTATTACCACAAATAATGACAAGTACATTTGAACTAAAAGAAAAGTCTATACCAGTTTTTGCACATCAAATAAATAATATTATTGTATTAATTAATGATTGGATAACAGTAACAGGTAAGTATTTTATAATAAATCCCAAGTTGCTCCGAGAAAAGACTTAATAACACATTACAAGCATCTATTATTAGGTGCTTTTCTTTTGCCCATTTTGAAAGGACAGTGATTTTATGAGCATATTTTCAGGACTTTTCCGTTCAAGGGATAAGCCGAAAAACAGAACAGCAGGCAGTGCTTACACATTCTACACTGGCAGAACAACAGCTGGAAAAGCTGTTACACAGCGTTCTGCTATGCAAATGACGGCAGTATATGCCTGCGTCAGAATTTTATCCGAGACGGTTGCAGGACTTCCACTTCATCTTTACAAATACAACTCAAACGGCAGTAAGGAAAAGGCAGTAAAACACCCGTTGTATTTTCTTTTGCATGATGAGCCAAATCCCGAAATGACTTCATTTGCCTTTAGAGAAACCTTGATGACTCATCTGCTTTTGTGGGGCAATGCCTATGCACAAATCATAAGAAATGGCAAGGGCGATGTTGTTGCCCTCTATCCTCTTATGCCAAGCAGAATGGCAGTTGACAGAGATAAAAGCGGTAATCTTTACTATCAGTACAACACAAGCTCCGATGACGCAAGAACAATGAAAGGTGCAACGGTAAGGCTTTCACCGTATGAGGTTTTGCATATTGCCGGACTTGGATTTGACGGTCTTGTTGGATACTCGCCTATTGCAATGGCAAAGAACGCAATCGGTCTTGCCATTGCCGCCGAGGAATACGGTAGTAAGTTCTATGCAAACGGTGCGTCACCCAGCGGTGTGCTTGAACATCCGGGTACGCTTAAAGACCCGTCAAAGGTTCGTGATTCGTGGAATGCCGCCTTTGCGGGAAGCGGCAACAGTCATAGAGTTGCCGTGCTTGAGGAGGGACTGAAGTACACACCGATTTCAATTTCGCTGAACGAGGCGCAGTTCCTCGAAACCAGAAAATTTCAGATAGATGAGATAGCTCGAATTTTCAGAGTGCCTCCGCATATGGTGGGTGACCTTGAAAAATCGAGCTTTTATAATATTGAACAGCAGTCACTTGAATTTGTGAAGTACACACTTGAGCCGTGGATAGTGCGTTGGGAGCAGTCGATTTCCCGCTCCTTGCTTTCAAGAAACGAAAAAAGTTCGTACTTTGTGAAGTTTAATGTTGACGGACTTCTGCGTGGTGACTACGCAAGCAGAATGAGTGGCTATGCTACGGCAAGGCAGAACGGATGGATGTCGGCAAACGATATACGAGAACTTGAAAATCTTGACCGTATTTCTGACGAGGAGGGTGGAAATCTGTATCTCGTGAATGGCAGCATGACAAAGCTGAGCGATGCCGGGGCTTTTGCTGAAAAGAATAATGAAAAGGAGAAAAATACAAATGGCGAAAAGGTTCTGGAATTGGAAAAATCATACAGAAGAAAATGAAACTGTACAAAGAGTTCTTGAACTTAACGGAACTATTGCAGAAGAAAGTTGGTTTGACGATGATGTAACACCGCAGATGTTTAAAAATGAGCTTTTTACAGGAAGTGGTCCCGTTACAATTTGGCTTAATTCTCCGGGTGGAGATTGCGTTGCGGCAAGTCAGATTTATTCAATGCTTATGGATTATCCACATGATGTGACGGTTAAAATTGATGGTATTGCTGCAAGTGCGGCATCGGTTATTGCAATGGCTGGTACGAGGGTGTGTATGGCACCTACCGCCCTTATGATGATTCACAATCCGGCAACAACCGCCTTTGGTGACCATAGAGATATGTCAAAAGCTATTGAAATGCTTGATGAGGTCAAGGAGAGCATTATAAATGCTTATGAATTACGCACGGGGCTTTCACATACGCAGCTTTCGCATATGATGGATGAAACCACATGGATGAATGCAAAGAAGGCTGTTGAATTTGGTTTTGCCGACGACATTCTTAAGGACGATAAGAATACCGCTGAAACGGAAGGGTATTCTTTTTCCGAAGATGCGGTTGAGAGGGCACTCATTAACAAAATCAAGAATAAGCATTCTGTTGGCAAGACAGGACGAAAAGTTGATGAGTTAAAGATGCAACTTTACAAAAAGTTACTTTAATAAGGAGGATTTAACTATGACTATTACAGAATTAAGAGAAAAAAGAGCAAGACTTTGGAACACGATGGAGGGCTTTCTTGATACACACAGAAATGATATGGGTGTATTGAAGGCGGAGGACGATGCGACGTACTCGAATATGGAGGGTGAACTTGATAGCCTTACAAATGAAATCCACAGAATGGAACGCAGAGAGGTGCATGAAAAGGAACTTAACAAAGCGGTAAATACGCCGATTGTCACCACACCGGTTGACAATAAGCCTGAAAGGACAGGCAGGGCAAGTGATGAATACAGAGAGGATTTTCAGAATCATCTTCGTGGCAGAGCACAGGTTCACAATGTACTCTCTGAGGGTACAGAAGCTGACGGTGGTTTTCTTGTTCCCACGGAATTTGAAACAAGCATTGTTTCTGCACTTGAGGAGGAGAATATTATACGCTCTCTTGCGAAGGTAATCACAACCCAGCATGAACGCAAAATTCCGATTGCCACGGGTCATTCTGTTGCTCAGTGGACGGCCGAGAATGCGGCGTACACGGAAAGTAATCCAACCTTTGGACAGAAGCAGCTTGACGCATTTAAACTTACAGACCTTTGTAGGGTAAGTACAGAGCTTTTACAGGATTCAGCCTTTGATATTGAGGATTACCTTATGAAAGAATTTGCAAGAGCCTTCGGTATTGCTGAAGAGGAGGCATTCTGCGTTGGCACAGGTACAAATCAGCCAACAGGTATTTTTACGGCCAAAGGTGGTGAAGTTGGTGTTACGGCTGCTGGTGCAACTGCAATTACTGCTGATGAAGTTATCAGCCTTGTGTATTCACTCAAATCACCGTACAGAAGAAATGCAAAGTTTCTTATGAATGACTCTACCGTTGCAATTCTCAGAAAACTCAAGGATAACAACGGTGCGTATCTCTGGCAACCGTCAGTACAGGCTGGTCAGCCGGATAAGCTTCTTGGCTATGACCTTTACACAACACCGTATGCACCTGTTGCAACAACAAATTCACTCCCTATCGCCTTTGGCGATTTTTCAAATTACTGGATTGGCGACAGAGGTTCAAGAACGGTACAGCGACTTAATGAATTGTATGCTACTAATGGCCAGATTGGTTATGTATCTACTGAGAGAGTTGACGGTAAGGTAATTCTTACAGAGGGTATCAAACTCTTACAGATGAAAAAATCCTGAGGTGATGAAATTAGTGAATGAACTGCTTGAAAAAGTAAAGCAAAATCTCATACTTGAACATTCTGAGGACGATGCACTTCTTGAGCAGTACATCACTGCATCGGTTTCCTATGCCGAAAGCTATCAACACATTGATGAGGGTTACTACTCCACACACGCAATGCCTGCAACTACCGAGCAGGCAGTTATTATGCTTGCGAGCCATTTCTACGAAAGCAGAGATGGCTCAACGGGCGGATTCTTTGCTGACAGCACAAACGCATCGGCTCAGGTTTGGAACACGGTCAATTTACTTTTAAGGCTTGACAGAAACTGGAAGGTTTAGCTATGAGTTTTGGAAAGATGAACACACCTGTTGAAAATATGAAAAGGGTGATTGAAACCGATGATGAGGGCTTTAAGAATGAAAGAATGAAAACAGTAGCAAGCGTGAGAGCATATCGTGAGGGCAGACACGGCAGTGAACGGTGGGCGAATATGGCGACATTTTCCGTTGCGACTGATCTGTTTCGTCTGAGGTGTATTCCACACATAGAGGTTACAACCGATATGCTCATTCTTTGTGACGGAAAGCGGTTTGAAATCACATCTGTTGAGAATGTAAAAGGCAGAGGAATGTATCTTGAAATTCTTGCAAAGGAGGTTGACGCAAGTGGCTAGATGCACAATGAAAATGCCGGAGAAGTTTTTACTCAAAATTTCAAGACTAGGTGACAAAACAGATGAAGTGTGTGAAAGGGTACTCAATGCCGGTGCTGAGGTTGTTCTTAAAAAGGTGAGGACAAATCTCAGAAATGTCATCAGCAAGGACACAAAAACGCAGTCACGCTCAACGGGTGAGCGTTCACGCTCACTTGGTGTGTCACCTGTTTTGTCGGACAAGAACGGCAATCTGAATATAAAAATAGGCTTTTCAGAGCCGAGATCGGACGGTGAGAGTAATGCAAAAATTGCGAGCATAATTGAATACGGCAAAAGCGGTCAGCCACCAAAGCCGTTTATGAAACCCGCAAAATCAGCGTCACGCAAGGAGTGTATGACGGTTATGATTAACACGCTTGATGAGGAGGTAAGGAGCATATGAGTTTGCTTGCTGAAATCAAGAGTATTGCAGAGGGATTGAACATCAAGGTTGAAACAGGTGTGTTTTCGGACACACCGCCTGATGAGTATATTGTTCTGACACCTCTTGCCGACAGCTTTGAAATGCACTGCGATAATCTGCCGGAATATGAAATTCAAGAGGTGCGAATCTCAATATTTTCAAAGGGTAATTACACAGCATTAAAATACAAACTGACTGCATCAATATTCAAAGCTGATATTTCAATTGCTGACCGAAGATACATAGGTCACGAGGACGATACCGGCTATCACCACTATGCCATAGATACGGCAAAAACTTACAAATTGGAGGAGGAATTTTAATGGCAACAATCGGACTTGATAAGCTGTATTACGCAAAAATCACGGAGGACTCTGACGGAAACGAAACCTATGACACACCTATTCCGCTTGCAAAGGCGATGAGTGCGGAACTTTCGGTAGAGCTTGCCGAGGCAACACTTTATGCCGATGACGGTGCATCTGAGGTTGTAAAGGAATTTCAGAGCGGTACGCTCACACTCGGTATTGACAACATCGGAACAGCCGTTGCAGAGGATTTGACCGGTGCGACAATCGACAAAAACAAGGTGTTGGTTTCCGCATCTGAGGACGGAGCACCGCCCGTTGCAATCGGTTTTCGTGCAAAGAAAGCGAACGGCAAGTATCGTTACTTCTGGCTTTACAGAGTGAAGTTTGGCATTCCTGCAACTAATCTTACCACAAAGGGCGAAAGCATCGAGTTTTCCACTCCGTCAATCGAGGGTACGGTTATTCGCAGAAACAAGGCTGACAAGCTCGGCAAGCACCCTTGGAAAGCCGAGGTAAACGAGGACGATACGGAAGTGAAAGCAACCACAATTTCAAACTGGTACAAACAGGTTTACGAGCCTGTTTACTCAGCCGGTTAATGACGGAGGTAAGCTATGGACAGCGAAAGAAGTACAAAAATAAAAATCGGTGAAAATGAATACAGCCTTGTACTCACAACAAAGGCAACAAAGGAAATTGCCGCAAGATACGGTGGTCTTGAGAACTTAGGCGACAAGCTGATGAAGAGTGAGAACTTTGAAATGGCTCTTGATGAGGTTATCTGGCTCATTACCTTGCTTGCAAATCAGAGCGTTCTCATTCACAACCTTAAAAATTCCGATGATAAAAAGCCGTTGCTTTCAGAAGATGAAGTCGAGCTTTTAACCTCACCTTTTGATTTGGCAGAGTACAAGTCGGCAATTATGGAGTCTATGTATAAAGGCACAAAGCAAAATATCAAAAGTGAGGAAAGCTCAAAAAACACATCGGTCGGGTAAGTGACGAGGAGTTCTTTACCCGACTGCTTTATTACGGTGTTGTTCAGCTGAATTTGTCTATTGATGAAACTATGCTTATGCCCCTTGGACTGCTCCTTGATTTGCTTGAGTGCCATAAGCAATACAACGGCATTGCAAAGCCAAAACGAGATTTGACGATTGATGATATTATTCCGTATGGTGTATGACTATTCTGAAAAGGATTGAGATTTATTATGCGGTATGATATAATTAGCTCATTGATAAATCGGAATTTTATGAAGAGATGAAGAACCATTGTAGAGAGTAAATCTACAGTGGTTTTTTATTGAAATAAATGGATTCACTGATGGGATGAATAGTGTAATATATTTGTATATTGACAATCTAACAACTGTTAGATATAATATACCTAACGGTTGTTAGGTAGAGGTGTTTTATGAATACGACAAAAGAAAGAATTTTAGATGTTTCATTAGAATTGTTTTCCCAAAGGGGATATTCCGCAGTTTCGATTAGAGATATTTGTAAGGTTGTGGGGATTAAAGAAAGTTCTGTTTACTATCATTTTGAAAATAAGCAAAATATATTTGATGTATTGCTGGACAGGTTTTCTGAAATCGCAAAAGGGATGATGGCTCAACTTGAAAACGGTCTTACAGAAGGACAGAACTCTTTTTCAGATGGTATTAATACTGTTTCTAACTGTTTTTTTGAACAATATCTTATGAATGATTTTTGTAATAGGGTTATGCGAATTATGTTTATCGAGCAGTTTAATAATGAAAATGTGAGAAAATTGTATCAGCACTGGCTAATGGATGAGCCACTCAATTTTCAAAGCAAAATCTTTTCTGTATTGATGAGTATTGGAATAATACCGAATTGTTGTAGTGAATATCTTGCAGTAAAGTATTATGCTCCAATTTATTTCTATGCACAGAAATGGTTGTTCAATGGGGAATTAACAGAAGAAAGCAAAGAGGCATTCCGTATAGATGCATATAAGCATATACAGATGTTTTTTGGAGAAGTAGGAGGTTACAATGGCTAATAATATTATTATCACGGGAGCAAATCAAGGTATCGGTTATTATATGGTGGAAAAATTGCTTTCAGAGGGGAACAAGGTATCAGTTTTGGATATTGAAACCGACAATCTTACAAATCTCAAAAAATTATATGATTGTCTTATTTTTTATAAGGTGGATTTAAGAAATTATGATGAAGTAAAGAGGGCTGTTGACGAAACGGTTGCAGAGTTTGATACTATTGATATTGCGGTACATAATGCCTGCAAATGTACATTTGAAAGTGAAAGCAAAACGGATTTAGACACATACAAGGATGTTTTTGATGTTAATTATTTCGGCGCATTACGTTTGGTAAAATGTGTTATTCCCTATATGTCAGCACAGAAAAAAGGACGTGTGATTTTTACAAGCTCAGGTGTAGGTGTGACAGGATTTATGAATATCTCGCCTTATAGTTCCACAAAGGGTGCATTAGAAGCATTAGCAAAATGTTTGAGAATTGAGTATGCAAAGGATAATATTACATTTCATATTATGCATCCACCTCTTACCAGAACAGAATCTGCTTCACCCCTTCCTGTTCCCGAAGAGTTCAAGGCATTACCTGAAAAAGTTGGTTACGGACTTGCAAAGCATATAAATTCCAAGAGGTTTATTATTTGTCATAACTTTAACCAGAAGATGCAAACTCTGGGCTGCTATTTGTTACCTACAAAAATGGGAGATTTGCTTTCGAAGTTAACAGCAAATTTTACTGAAACAAATGATTTGTAAAATTTCAGTCTTGTGGAGAGACTGAAAGCAACAGAAGATTTGAATTTTACATTGTATGAACACAATATCATCAGGTAAGTCTCAAAAAATCATTATTGTTATGTGGGCACTGGTTGCAGAAGAACTAGGCTGGAGAGGTTACTTACAAGAAAAAATTGAAGCACATGTAGGAGACGTATTGACGCCTTTAATTGTTGGAATTATTTGGACAGTATGGCATTTTTCAGGCAATCTGTTTACAAATATATATAGACTTAATCCTAATTGGAATACGGGAAGAATGGAACCATATATGATAGTGAATACAGTATATTTGTTTAATTTCATTATATTTGTGGTGTGGAGGTGTTTCACTAAGAGAGAAGAAAGTATTGGCATGAGAGGCAAATGAAAATTTCAGTTTATCTACTAATTAAATTCAAGGAGTAACCTTTTTTGGGTTGCTCCTTTTAATATGCATTTAGCACAGAGCCTTATGGCTCTTTTTTTATGCCCTAAAATGAGGAGGTGACAGAATGGCAGATAATTTCGGACTGAAAATCGGTGTTGAAGGCGAAAAGGAGTTTAAGAAAGCGCTTGCTGAAATCAATCAGAATTTCAAGGTGCTCGGCTCTGAAATGAAGCTTGTTTCCTCGCAGTTTGATAAGAATGACAATTCCGTTCAGGCTTTGTCTGCAAGAAATATGGTTCTTAATAAGGAGATTGACGCACAAAAACAGAAGATTGAAACCTTGCGACAGGCACTCGCAAATGCATCAGAGTCCTTTGGTGAAACCGACAGAAGAACACAAAGCTGGCAAATTCAGCTCAACAACGCACAGGCATCACTCAACGGTATGGAGCGTGAACTGAACAGTAATAATTCTGCACTTGAACAGGCAAAAGCGGATATTGAGAGTACGGAAAAATCTCTTGAAAAGGTTGACGGTCAGCTTGATGATACTGCCGAGAGTGCTGACAATATGGGCGATGAAATCAAGGACGCAGGCGACAAAGCGGATAAGTCAAAGGAGAGATTTTCAAAGCTTGGTTCGGTACTCAAGGGTGTGGGCGTTGCGATGGGTGCGGTGGTCACTGCGGCGGCCGCAACAGCCGTAAAGCTAGGCAAGGAAGTAGTTAATGCCTATGCCGACTATGAACAGCTTGTTGGCGGTGTTGATACGCTTTTCAAGAGTTCATCGCAGAAGCTGCAAAGCTACGCATCTAATGCCTATAAAACGGCAGGCCTTTCTGCAAATGACTATATGGAAACTGTTACAGGCTTTTCAGCAAGCCTCATTCAGTCGCTTGGCGGTGATACGGACAAGTCGGTAAAGTATGCCGATATGGCAATCACGGATATGGCGGATAACGCAAACAAGATGGGTACGGATATGTCGCTCATTTAGAATGCATATCAGGGATTTGCAAAGCAAAATTACACAATGCTCGATAACCTTAAACTCGGCTACGGCGGTACTAAAGAGGAAATGCAAAGACTTCTCTCTGACGCAGAGAAAATATCGGGTGTGAAGTATGACATTTCGTCATATGCCGATGTGGTTGATGCAATCCATGTTATGCAGGAGAGTATGGATATTGCCGGCACTACTGCAAAAGAGGCGGATGGTACAATTTCGGGTTCGGTTAATGCGTTGAAATCCTCAGTTACGAATCTTGTGGTAGGATTTGGTGACGCAAACGCTGACCTTGATGTGTTGTGTGAAAATGTTGTAACGGCATTTCAGACCGTGCTTGAAAACATCTCGCCTATTGTGGAAAATCTCATCTCCGCCTTGCCGACAGTAATTACTACACTGCTTGAATCGGCAGGTGAAATGCTCCCCACGGTTCTGGAAACTCTTGCAGAATTGTTTGCACAGGTGCTTGAGGGATTGCTTCAGCTTTTGCCACAGCTGATTCCCGTTGCGGTGTCAGCCTTATTAACAATTACAAATGCAATTGTTGAAAATCTGCCCTTGCTGATTGAGTCGGCAACCTTGCTCGTAGCAACTCTCGTACAAGGCCTTGCAGATGCACTGCCTACACTAATTCCTACTGCGGTCAATGCGGTTATGACGATTGTACAGGGACTTCTGGACAGCTTGCCGTCAATTCTTGACGCAGGACTTGAACTTGTGTCAGCACTTGCACAGGGTATTCTTGATGCACTTCCCGACCTCATATCTAAACTGCCTCAGATTATTATGGGCATAGTTACATTTCTTTTAAATTCAATACCGCAAATCATACAGACGGGCATTAAGCTACTGACCTCTCTTGTGAGTGCTTTGCCCGATATTATCACATCAATAGTCAAGGCAATTCCGCAGATTATCAACGGAATTATAAATGCGGTAATAAATTCAATTCCGCAGATTATTCAGGCAGGCATTGACTTGCTCATTTCACTTGTCAAGGCTCTGCCCACCATTATCGTCACAATCGTGAATGCAATCCCCGACATCATTTCGGGCATTGTTAATGCTCTTATTGACAATATTCCGGCAATAATTCAGGCGGGTATTGATTTGTTGATTTCGCTTGTTAAGAATCTGCCGACTATCATTAAGGAAATTGTAAAGGCAGTACCTAAGATTATTGAAGGCATTGTAAAGGCCTTTGGTTCACTTATGTACAAGATTGTTGAAATTGGCGGTAACATTGTAAAAGGCTTGTGGGACGGTATCTGCGGTCTTGCATCGTGGCTCTGGAATTCAGTCAGCGGTTGGATTTCGGGTATCTGGGACGGCATCTGCGATTTTTTCGGTATTCACTCACCGTCAAAGGAAATGGCATGGGTTGGCGAAATGCTCGTCAAGGGTCTTGCCGGCTCTATTGACAAGAATGGTGATATGGCTGTTCGTGCCGCCGAGGGTGTGAGCAGTGATGTTTCAAGTGTTATGAACTCACTTACTGATGATATGAAAACTGCTTTGCCGACTGATTTCAGCATTGACGGAAATGTAAAAAACTCCGTCAACACACAAGGCTTAAACAGCGGTGTCGGCGGTCTTTCGCTTGTGCTGAATATTGCAAATTTCAACAACTACTCAAATGACGATATTTCTCAGCTTACAAACGAGATTATGGAAACTGCAGGTCAGTTTGCCAAAAGGAAAGGAATGGTATTTGCGTGAACTATTTTGAATACAACGGCATCAGGTCATCTGATATGGGGCTTCATATACAGAGAAAGAATGTGTACTCCTCGCTTGACATTGAAGATGAGCTCAACAAAATCGGTGTGTTTACCGTAAGTTTTAACTGCAAGCCGTTTAGATATGACATTGACGGTGAGTTACCGCACAGCATTGATGTGGTGCTGAATTTTCCGTATATGATTTTTTGCAGAATGGACGGTTCAAAGCCGGAAAACGACTGGAGCAACCGTTGGAATCAGACGGCAGACCTTGTTGTGCCGAGTGGTAAGAATATGTTTGTACTGAATACAAATTCGTGGACAGACGGCGACTGGGACTACTATTCAGATGCCGACAAGAGCAGAATATATCTTAAGGTAAACGAAAACTGGAAAAAGGAGAATGCAAGGTTTGCCCTATATACATTTATCAGTGACGAAACTGCATGGTATTCTCTCGAGAAGGTCAGCGAGGATATTTACAGAGTGACCTTGCCGTCAAGGGGTGAAACCGTACTTGTGAATCCTTACAGCTTTGAGAGCAGACCGCTTATTCATCTTAACGGCAACGGTACGGGTACGCTTACCATTGATAACGAAAACGGCAGACACGAATGGACATTCAGCAATATTGACGAGTTCATTGAGATTGACAGCGAAAAAATGTGCTTTTACAAAGACAACACGCTGAAAAATGATACGGTTACAGGCACGGGTTTTCCTTTGCTTGTAAAGGGCGAAAACAGGTTTATTCTCGGCGGTGGCATAACAGACGGTTCAGTATTTCCAAGGTGGTGTTCGTTATGATGCCGATTTTATACAGAGCAGATGAAACCGAGTTTGACACCTACGGAATCGGTGTGCTGTCGGACTGCACCTTTTGCGAAGTTACAGAGGAGCGAAACGGTGCGTTTGAATGTGTGATGAAATATCCTCTGCACGGTGCATTGTTTGATGAGATTAAAAACGACAGGGTTATACTCGTTAAGCCGAATGACACATCAAGGTCACAGCCGTTTCGCATATACAGAATAACCACGCCGATGAACGGCATCATCACAGTGTATGCACAGCATATTTCATATGATTTGTCGGGCATTGGCGTGTTGTGCTTTGAGAGCAAATCGGTTTCACCACAGCTTGCACTCGAGAGGATTTTTTCAAGCACCTCATCACACATCACAGCTTTAATTGCAAAACTGACCTTTCTGCACCAAGGGCATTTTCAGTCGACAGGCCGATGAGCGTTCGTGCTGTTCTGGGCGGTACGGAAGGTTCAGTCCTTGATGTGTGGGGCGGTGAATACGAATGGGATATGTTTGATGTCATTCTCCACTCAAGGCGTGGTAAGGATAACGGTGTGGTAATTGAATACGGCAAGAACCTCACCTCACTTGAGCAGGACAATGATTTTTCATCGGTATATACACACCTTTTGCCCTATGCGGTTGTAAAGAACGGTGATACCGAAAATGTGGTTACTCTTTCGGAAGCCGTACTTCCTGTTGTCGAAAAATATGCGAGAGAGAAAACCTTAATCAAGGATTTTTCGTCATTCTTTAAGAACGGAGAAACCGTTACCGAGGACACACTTCGAACAAAGGCTAAGTCATACATCAAACAGAATCCGTTCGGTGACGAAACTCCCACGGTGAAGGTGTCGTTTAAACCGCTATGGCAACAGCCCGAATATTCGCAGTTCCTCGAAAAGGTGAACCTCTGCGACACAGTGACCGTCAGACACGCAGATATGAATATTGAGGTAAAGACGAAGGTTATTGAAACCGTATATGACGCACTGGCCGAGAAATATTCATCAATCACACTCGGAACGGCAAAATCAAACTTTGTGAATACGGTTGCAGAAATCAAAAGTACAACCGATAAAATCAAAAAGGAAACCGACAGCTTTCCGTTACTTATGAATACTGCTATTAAAAATGCCACTTCGCTGATTTCAGGTCAGCAAGGTGGCTTTGTTGTTATGCACACGGATTCTGTTACAGGCAAGCCGTATGAACTTTTGATTCTTGACAACGAAAATCTGTATGATGCAAGGAATGTGTGGCGGTGGAATGTCGGTGGCTTAGGTTTTTCAAAGAGTGGATACAACGGCCCGTATGAAACTGCGATTACGGCTGACGGAAAAATCGTGGCAAACTTTATCACAAGCGGAACGCTTATGGCAAATATCATCAAGGCGGGAGTAATCAGTTCGGCTGATAATTCTTCATGGTGGGATTTGGAAAGCGGTGAGGTTCACCTCAGTGCCTACACAAAAACGGAGGATACTGAAAAGCTAAGTGAGAATATTTCCGCAATTACCGAAAGAACATCAACACTTGAGCAGACCGCAGAGGACATTTCCTTTAAAATCAACGAGCAGTCCACGGGCGGAAAGAACTATCTTTTAAACTCATCGGCTCTCAACGGACTTTCGGATGATTGGGAGTATTCGGGATTGGTCACTGTACTTTCCGATACAGATGTAATCAGTCACACCTCTTCGGGTTCTGCCTTTGTACTCGGTGAGGAAAGCACCTTGTCGCAAAGTGTGTATAACTCGGTTGCCGACAGAGCATTTGTGCTGTCACTCAGGGCAAAGAAAAGCTACTCACAGCTTAGTGCATATATGTATGTGCAGTACAACGGTGTAAAAAGAGCATATCTTTTTGATACCAAGGACAGCTTTGACTGGACGGATTTTTCGGTTGTACTTCCAGATGTATCAGACGGTGAGATTACAGTATTTATTTACAGCCGTGGTTCTTCCCTTAAGGTAAGCGACCTTATGCTTACTGACGGAAGTATTATCCAACACTGGTCGCCTGCACCGAACGAGATATACACAAATGAGGTGAAGATTGACCGCAAAGGCATTGAGGTTTCAAACAGCAAGTCCTCGCAGAAAACAGTAATTACAAACACTGAATTTTCCGGCTACTACAACGGTGAAAAGATATTCACCCTAAACAAGGACGAAACTCAGACGAAGAAAACCACAGTTGACGGTGAGCTTACAATCGGCAGAACAAAGCTGATTCCGATGACGGACAGCTCGCAGGGACTCAACATTGTAATTCTTGATTAGGAGGCAATATGACAAAGACAACGGTTGTCAATAGAATTGACACGATTTACATAGATACGGAAAATCCGACCGTATCAGTAAACACAACGGTAAATGACGCAGGTCTTAAACACAGCATTACGATTACCATACGAGGTATTCCGATAACTGGCATATCGGGACTTGCGTGGAACAAGGGGACGGCAAACAGGATTATTACCATTCCTACGGACAGCAGAACGGGTATTCTCAAGGCAATGTATGAGGACAAAAGCATTACGGCAAAGCTAACGGTCACCACATACAAGGGTTCAACCTATGTAGGCATTTCTGAAAGAAATTGTCAGATTACCACCACATCGCACAGCTCAAGGCCTGTAATTAACGGGTTTATCTATCTTGACACCAATTTAAAGACCACTGCCGTTACGGGCAACTCAAAGCTGTTTATTCAGAACTATTCAAATCTCAAGGTTACTCCGCTTACGGCAAAGCCGAGAAATGAATCGAAGATTACAGGCTACACAGTAAGCTGTAACGGTGTGAGCAAATCAAGTACAACTGCAAAGGAATTGAATCTTGGTACAATCACCAAAAGCGGTGATGTGGTGGTTATGGTCACGGTCACGGACTCAAGAGGTTACACAACGAGCATTAAAAAGACGATTACCGTTATTCCGTACAGCAGTCCGAATCTCAGTAAGATTACACTAAGACGAACAAATGAGATTGAGTCGGAAATTCAGCTTATTTTCAACGGCTCATACTCACCAATTACAATTGACGGGGTAAATCACAATCAGCTTTTATCCTTTCGCTACCAATACAAGAGGACAAGTGATGCAAACTACGGAAATTTTGTTAACATTTTAGATGAGCTGAAAATGAACGGAACAAGCTATTCATACTCAAATCTTCAACTTATGAAGCTTGATGTGAATATGTCATACAGCTTTCATATTGAAATTCGGGATGTGATGGAAAAGTCTGTTGTTACGGACCTGTACTTTACCATTCCGCAAGGCACTCCGCTTGTTGCATTACGCAAGCAGAAGGTAGGCATTAACAATCCAAACCCACAATCCGCACTTGATGTGACGGGTGAAATACATATGAACGGCTTTCCTGTTATGGGCATTATACAGACCTCTGTTGAGGACGATGTCAGCCTTAACAGTCTTACAACGCAGGGTATTTATTTCAGACGAAGAGTACCGCAGGAGAATATGAACTATCCGGCACTTGTATTCGGTATGCTTGAAGTATTTTCTTGCAGTACAAATCTTGTGACACAGAGATATACGGCAAGGGACAGTCCGTTTGATGTGTATATCCGTTCAAAGGTGAATTCAAGCTGGAGCAAGTGGGTTAAAAAATAGACACAGGAGGTATTTATGAAACAGATTTGGAACAGCATTCAGACTGCATTCATCGCACTTGGAGGAACACTCGGGTGGTTTCTCGGAGGTGCAGACGGCTTTCTGTATGCACTCATTGCATTTGTAGTTATCGACTACATTACAGGAATGATGTGTGCCGTTGCCGACAAAAAGCTTTCGAGCAAGGTCGGTTTCAAGGGCATTTGCAGAAAGGTGATTATCTTTCTGCTTGTGGGAGTGGCGAATCTCCTTGATGTGTACATTATCGGCACGGGCAGTGTGCTGAGAACGGCAGTGATTTTCTTTTATCTCTCAAATGAGGGATTGTCACTGCTTGAAAACGGAGCGCATCTGGGACTTCCCATTCCGGAGAAAATTAAAAATGTACTTGCACAATTACACCATAGAAGTGAAAAGGAGGACGACTAAATGTCATACACAAATAGCAAATTAGTAAGTTACACAAAAATCTCACCAAACAGAAACATCAATCGCAATCACAAGATTGATACAGTTTCAATCCACTGCGTAGTCGGACAGTGTTCTGTTGAAACTCTCGGTTCAATCTTTGCATCCGCAAGCAAGGAGGCAAGCTCAAACTACGGCATCGGCTATGACGGCAGAATCGGAATGTATGTTGAGGAAAAGGACCGCAGCTGGTGCACCTCATCTGCGTCAAATGACAACAGGGCGATTACCATTGAGGTTGCGTCAGATACCTACCACCCATACAGAGTAAATGATGCTGCGTACAAGTCTTTGATTAAACTGCTTGTTGACATCTGCAAGAGAAACGGCATCAAAAGGCTTGTGTGGTCAACAAATAAGTCAGAGAGAATGAATCATCTTAACGGTTGCAATATGACGGTTCATAGGGATTATGCAAACAAGTCCTGTCCGGGCGATTATCTCTACAATCTTCACGGACAGATTGCAAAGGAGGTGAACGCTCAACTTGGCTTAGGCAGTTCAAAACCTGTGACATCAAAGAAAACTCTCTATCGTGTACGCAAAAGTTGGAAGGACGCAAAGTCGCAGAAGGGTGCTTTCTATGACCTTTCAAATGCCAAGAAATGTGCCGACAAAAACAACGGTTACTCTGTCTTTGATGAAAGCGGAAAAGTTGTGTACACGCCAAAGTCATCGGGCAAAAAGTCAGTCGATGCCATTGCAAAAGAAGTAATTCAGGGCAAATGGGGCAACGGCACCGACCGCAAAAACCGCCTTACCAAAGCCGGCTATAACTACAACACCGTACAGAAAAGAGTAAATGAGATTTTATCTTAACAGACAATAGCATAATATTCTAACAAAGCCAAATCCCCATCGAGGTATTTTTTCCTTGATGGGGATTTTTTCAATTGAGAATGAATTCATAAATATATAAATCGATATGTTCGCATTATATTACGCACCAATAAAAAGGTCTCATCATATAATAACCAGTAATTAATTCATAAAATCACATTCATCATAAGCCATATTTGTAATTCGCTATGAGAGTGGCACTTAGGCAATTGTTTACATTAATTCCGATGAGCAAACTTGACCAACCACGAAGTGTTCCAATTTTGTTAACTGCATAGTTTTGAAGAATATAGTTTATCATCACATGTCTATCATAACACCTGAAATAATATTGAGACTTTCTATCTAACATGATTTTATTGAAAATTGCTTCTTTTAATACAGTCTGTGGGGCTGTCGAGAAAAGTTATGACAGCCCCCTTTTATATTACTAACTAAACATTACTGTTAGCACCAAATATTTCTCATCTAGCCCTATACTGAACCCACTCTTGCACATTTGATACATTACTTTGACCTGTAGGATTTGAAACCGACTCCTTATTCAAATCTCTATAATAGTAATATGTGTACACTGGCTCTTGGTAATACCAACGTGTTCCATAATTATCCGACACCCATTCTTGAGTTGTAAATGGTGATCTTTGATACAATGTTACATAATTTGTACTGCTATACCACCATTTATAAGCGTCATGTCCATAAGTGTTTCCGTAATAATCTAAAGGTGAATCGAAATCATATTCATAGTAATTAGGATATGAGGAGGATTGAGCGTAGCTACCATACCCCCCTGCTCTGTTAACAGAATACCTATAATAATGATATACAGTCTTATAATTACTTGAAGTCACATATGATTCAGACCAGACATTTCTTGCTCCATTAGACGGATTTGAATATACTGGTCCTTGTGTAGCTCCCCAACCTGTACGTTTAGTATCATACTTTGTATAACCAGACAAAGATGAGGAAGGACTATTCTTATATTCTCTCAAAGTATAAGTCCATTTCTGATTAACAATCTGTGCTCCATCAGGTACTTCAGATGCCTTTACGAATTCAGAAGGCGCCTTAATTTCCCAATTTGCATATAAAGTAATGTCATTTGATGAAGTTGCTAATGTATCAGCAGTAACAAGAGTATCCTCACCTAAAACATCTTTATTTGTGTACCAACCTGTAAAAGTATAATAGTCTCTTGTCGGTGTAGGTAATTCTCCGAAAGTTTCTCCGTATGTAACTTTTTTGCTTGTTTGCGACACTGTGCCTTCATTTGCATCAAATATAATCCTAAACTCTTTTGCTTTCCAATGAGCATATAAGGTTTGATTAACAAGAGCATTTACTACTGAATTCTCAGTTATTTTGGTGCCATCGGTTTTCTCGGTATACCAACCATCAAATATATAATTCTCTTTAGTCGGTTCAGGCAATTTTCCGTATGTTTGACCGTAATAAATTGGCTTTGATGTTACCGACATTGTTCCACCATTTGAATCAAATGAAACAATACTTGATGTAAGATATGAATTAAATTCATCTTCATTGATATTGATTACTTTTCCTAATGTAAACTCAATCATTTTTGCATTTGTGATTTCACCACACACCAGATAATTACCCGCTAATTTAAGCTTACCTGCAACTTCAGAATCAGCTTTGCTTAAAATAACATTTTTACTGATTACTGCATTTTCTCCCTTTGTGCTTAAATCTACTGTTGCAAACAGGTTTAGTGTTGTGTTATCCGAAGGAAGAATAAGTGCGAATCCAGAAGCATCTTTGACTGTTAATCTATTAAGAGTTACCTTGTCCGAATCTATAATCAGCGGAGTATCTGAATTATCTACAAAACTAATATTACTTATAAAGGTTTCTTTTGCTTTTGAATTAATTTGAAGATTTTTATATGAGGATCCATTACTCATAAGAGCAAAGTATTCTTTTGTGTTATCAACAGTAATTGTTCTATTGTCAAAGGAACCTTCCATTTTTGAGATATTCAAAGCTATTTTTTTTGCACCAGAATTAATGGTTGCATCCGCTACATTTGAATTTGCCGCTGTAACCGAGATTTCAGGCACATTTTCAAATGCATTTTCTCCTAAGTGAGTTACATAATTATCTACACAGAACGATTTTAAAGATATGCAATTATTAAATGCATTATCTCCTATTTCCGTTACACCGTATCCTATAATCATTTCAAGGGAAGTGCATCCCTCAAAAGCACTATCAGGTATCTCGTAAATATACTTTGGCAAATATACGCCCTTAATATTTTTATTTCCTTTAAAAGCATCTGCTTCAAAACCACGGATTCGCTTTGCAGAATATGTTCCATCACCATTATTAATAGAGAAATATTCAGGAATCACTACATATTCTGAATTACCGTTATATTCAGTAATTATTCCCGTTTCTGAATCTACAGTAAGATTATTTGATCTTGCTATAACCCCAGAAATATATTCATGAACAGTAAAAGGAATTTCAAAAGGAAGGACAGCATTCTCGCAATCGTTAAAGTTAGCATTGCTTTTTGAATAATCAAGATATTCATGTCTTTCCTTATCAAGTACATTATATGTGTATGTGAAATATGAGTTTGTTGCTATATCATAACCTACTACTGCAAAAACATGAACTGTACCAGCTGTAATTAATCTGTAATAACCAGTTGCATCGCTTGAATATGTTACTGATTTTTTTATAGTTTCTTTTTTTTCTGTTGAATATTCTACTGTTGAAGCATATTCATCTTTAAGTTCTTGACTTTCACCTGTTGAAGTAGTTGAACTGTTGCTTCCACCTCGAGAATCCATACTCGAGTATGAATATCTATCGTATATTATTTGAGATATTGTGTTTGATACTTCTGTATTATGACTAACTGATGAACTTGTCTCATATCCTTTTTCGGAATTCCAGTTACTTGATGAACTGCTACTAGATTCCCAATGAGATTCACTAGTATCAGTATTGTCTGTACCAAAATTATCTGTTCTTGATTTTGCTGTAGTATCCGTTTGTTTATCCTTCTTGGTATTTTCAGATGCAACACCAGCTGATATTTCAGCGCTCATAGAAGTTTCCATTCCAGCGGACACAGGACCAGTTCCAACTCCTGCACTTGTTTTTAAACCCGCCGTTAAAGAAGCATCTGCATGCAAATTAACACTTGATCCGTTTTCATGTTCATTTGTATATGAACCGTTAATACCTGTAGAATTGCCTGTCGTAATCTTGGAGGATGTTCCTTTGGAGCCACCTCCGCTCGACGATGAAGATGTTGAGCCACCTGTACTGTTACTTACATAATATTTGCTTCCGGTAACATTTCCATGGCTGTCAGTTTTTGATTCGGTTTTTCCGACTTGCTCATCATGTTCATTTGTTGCAGATGTTGTCTTATTCCAATCTTCTGATAATGTCCAAGTTGATGACTTTGTAGTAGCATTTGAAACAGCCTTAGCTATGGAATCCGAGTATCCCTCACCAAGTGATGATGAATACTCATACTCCCTGTTAATGTTAACGCCCTGTGAATTTCCTATATATTCAATTTGGGAAAGAGGAGTATTCTCGATAGTGCCTATTTCGTAAACAAACAGGTAGCGTCCATTATCCATATCCTCAATAATGTTCGGCTTATCAAGTTTATTTACTGCTGTAGCTTTGTTTCTATTACTTGTCCAATTGGCATGTAATGTGATATTTCCTGTTGTGCCAACAGGAATAATTGATATAATTTCTCCATTTATAGACCAACCTACGAAGGTGTATCCGAACCATGAAGGACTTACAAGTGTTATACCCTTATCAACCGTATACGATACAGATGATACAGGAACATCAGGTGAATCAAAGGTAATTGTATATTCAACCTTTTCCCACTGTGCATAAAGCACTTTATTGCCTTTGCTACCTACTGGTATTTCAGTAACCTTGGTACCACCTGTCTGTGCAGTATACCAACCCTTAAAATTATAGCCGTTAACAATCAAGTCATTGAGAATCAAACCATCCTGAGACGTATAGCTTGTTGGGTTGCTATTATTTATAGTTTGCTGCTGTAAATAATTATCATTATTATCTATATAATATGTTATTGAGTATTCATTTTTTTCAATCTTCGGAACTACTTCCTGTTTTTTAATTACTTTTCCACAATCAGCACAATGTGAACCCTCGGTCAAACCTGTTGATTCATATGTTGGCGGTACAGCTTCATCAACAACGATATTCTGATGTCCTGTTGCATTTATAACAGTGTTTTTAAGTGTGATTTCTGCAGTTCCCTCTGCGTTACTAAAATACTTGTTACATTTTGAGCAATGCCAATATGCTATGTTACCATTCTCTGTGCAAGTAGCCGCTTTATATGCAACTGCTGTCATTGTGTGGTTGCAATTTGACTTTGATGGCTTAAGTGCAATACCATAACCGCCTACGATATATCTTCTGATTGAGGTTACATCTTTACCATTGATTCTTCCATCTTCATTTACATCTGCTGCAGCCTCATTGATTTTAAGATTGTAACCACCCACGATATTTCTTCTTATCATAGTTACATCCTTACCGTTAATCAAACCATCATCATTTACATCACCGGGTGTATAATCAATAATAGTAATGCATCCGCTTACCGTCTGCACACTTACCGAATCCATATTTTCATTGTAAATATCACCTGGATAATAGGAAACATTTACATTCAAATTATCATTGGGTTCAGCGTCCTCAGCAACAACAAACGACAAAGTGAGCATTGTTCCATCATCATTTATCTGACCAGATTCACTATCCCAAAGAAATGAGCTAGGATTTGTAAATTTTCCCGGTGTCGTAAAACTGAGATCGGAAAAAGTTGCTCCGCTTACCGCCTTCGTTAGTGTTAAGCCTTGATCATAGGAAATACTAAGTGTTGCACCTGAAATTCCGGGATTGTTCTTAACATTTACATTTACCTCTACAGAAGAACCTCGTACCGCATATTTACTTTCCACAAAAATAGTAGGTTCTGTGTAATCAGTACTTACACTAACCGTGATTGCTGATATTGGTACACAAGTCAATGCCAAAACAAGAACCATTATAATTGACATTAATCTTTTTCTCATAGTTCTAACCACCTTTTTATTTGATTTTTATTGAACCGCTAACGATATCATAACTAACATCGTTGAAATCGGAATCATAAACTGAACCTACAGGGGACTCCGCATTAATTATATATTTTTCTCCTGACTTTGCATTTTCAGGGACATCAAACGATAAATTTAAAACAATACCATTTCCTGTATCATTTCCGCTAATGCCGTCCCAAAGGAACTTACTCGGATTAGCATATAAACCCGGAGGTGTAAAATACAAAGAAGACAACGCTGTTCCATTCTCTGCACTTACAAGAGTTAGCTTCGTATCATATGAAATATTAAGTTGCATTCCGTTTATACCTGGATTATTATAAATCTTAACAGGTATTTGTATTGTATCCCCCGGAGAAGCCTGAACACTTTGAATATATACAGTTGGCTTTGTAATCTTTGCGTATTGAGCAATTACAACAATATCACTTGTAACATTATCAAACTTTTTATCCCAATTTAAAAAAATATATCCGTCCCGTGAAGGTAAATCTGGTGCAATCGCTGATTCTCCGTAATCAACATATTCTTCTGCAATTATCTTACCATCATAATCTTTGAAAATAACAGTACATGTCTTAGATTCAGTTGGACTGTTTTCTGTGGATTCAGAATCAGAACCTAAGGAAGATATCTGCTTTACAATATACTTCTGTAATTTTGTTACATCGCAAATTGTGACTTCTCCATCTCCATCGGTATCAGCTAACAATATAGTTTCTCTATCGAGAAGTTTCATTTCGACAATATGCATTTGAATAGTTGTTGCGTCTTTTATATCTACAATACCATCATAATTAACATCGCCTAAGTTACCTTTTTTATAAACAGCGAATCCGTCAATCGTTTTAAAATTCACATCATTCAAATTCTCATCATAAATATCTCCTTGAGAACATGAAACACAGATTTTTAATTTTTCATCTGGTTTTGTTTCATCGGAAACATTAAAAGTTAAAGAAAGAATTGTTCCATCATCACTAACCTTTCCCGATTCGCTATCCCAAAGGAACACACTGGGATTTCCAAATTTTCCCGGTTTTGTAAAGTTTAGCTTTGCATATTTTTCTCCACTTTCCGCTTCGATTAATGTCAACTTTGAATCATAACTTATTTTGAGTATTGCTCCTGCAATACCTGGATTGTTACTAACATTAACATCAATCTTGACCTGAGTTTTTGAAGCAAATGTTTTGCTTTCAATGTAAATTGTCGGTTCTGTAAAGTTCGTGCTTGCACTGGCCGGGATTATCCCACCTGTAAAAAAAGATAACAGTAAAATTAATACCAGCAAAGACAAAAACACTCGTTTCTTCATTTTTTATTCCTCCTACAATATAAATTAAGGTGATGGACACGGTAGCCAGCCGTGTCTTTTTCCTTTTCAATGCCGAAGCTGTTAGAATAGAAAGGAATGGTCTGACAAATAATTCCATGAACTAACACATTCGTAAAGGAGTCAGTCAGCCGCCTTTCTCATTCGCAACATTCGATTTGCGCAGGTTGTTCCGTCGGTATTGCGATGCGTGCGTGTCACTCAGGAGATTGAACAGGCGTTGAGTAAAAAGCGGTATGCCATATCATTATCTCAGGAGGATTTATTATGAACTCGGTCGGAATTGATGTTTCAAAAGGAAAATCTACGGTTGCAGCCTTGCGCCCTATGGGTGAAGTAGCTTTGCCTCCCGCTGAATATCTCCACACAGAAATTGAGCTTGAAAAGCTGGCTTACACTATTCTTGCTCTCGGTGAAGACACAAGAGTCGTTATGGAGGCTACAGGTCGTTATCACGAGCCTGTTGCCACAGCACTTCACGAATATGGGATTTACATATGTGTTCTGAATCCCATTTTAATCCACCAGAGCGGTGGAGGTTCGATTAGAAAGGTCAAGTCCGATAAAAAGGACGCCATTAAAATCGCTAAATACGGACTTGACAATTGGGTTAACCTGAGAGAATACACACCTGTGGATGCTCTCAGACAACAGTTAAAGCTATTCAGCAGACAATACAATCTTTATATGAAGAACTCTGTTGCCTTGTCGAATAACCTTATCTCTTTAACCGACAAGGTTTTTCCGGGTGTTAATGAGCTGTTCTCAAGTCCCGAAAAAGCTGACGGACACCGGAAATGGGTTGATTTTATCGAAACTTTCTGGCATTGCAACTGCATTTCTCTTGTCAGCGAAAAAGCATTTATTGAGTGTTACCGTAAATGGTGTAAGCGTAAGGGGTATAATTTCAGTGTTGCGAAAGCCGTTGATTTGTACACATCAAGTTGCGGTAATACCGTAACACTTTCAAAGAATGATACTACAAAACGGCTGATTACAACCGCAGCTAAACAGCTTACATCTTTCAATTGTCAGCTTGCTTCTTTCAGGAATGAAATGATTTCAATTGCCGGACAGCTTCCCGAATTTGATACTGTTTTAAATATGTTCGGGGTAGGGGAAATTTCCGCCGTTAATCTGATTGCAGAAATCGGCGATGTCAGACGCTTTCCAAACAGAAATTCATTAGTCGGCTTTGCAGGTGTTGACCCGTGCGTTGACCAATCCGGCAAGCACTTTTCTAAAAGCAACCCTACAACAAAACGTGGTTCTGCTATTCTGAGAAAAACTCTTTTTCAAGTTATCAGTACTTACGTGAAGCGTTCGCCTGTGGAGGAACCTATTTATCAGTTTATTTGCAAAAAGCGTGCCGATGGTAAACCCTACTATGTTTGCACTACTGCCGCCGCTAACAAATTTCTTCGCATTTACTACGCTCGTGTTAAAGAGTGTCTTAATGACAATCTCTTTTAACTGAGTTTATTTGAATCTTGTTTTATTTTATATCAGGCTGAAAATTTTTGCTGTATTTTCGGCTTGCTTTGCTATACCCTTTTTCTGTTATGAAAAAAATTTGATGATTTTTTCATTTTAGGGCTTGACTTTTATTTGCAGGACTCCTCATATAAAATAATCATAGTAAACGATTTTTTCTTAAAATTGATGATTCAGAAACACTTATTAGTTTTTTATCAACTTGAAACACAAAATTTTAAGAGTCAAATCATTTAATTAGCATAAATTCTGTAGAATTTTGGATTTATTAATAAACATACTCATTTCAAATTTTGCTAACTCGCATTTTTTAATATCACAATATTGTAATTACCCCATTAATAGTATTAAAATCCACATTATTTAAATTAGAGTCATATATTGCACCTTCGGGATAAGAAATTGATACATAATATTCTTCTCCAACGTTTGCCTCCGAAGGAACACTAAATGATAAAATTAAAGCAATGCCATTTCCCTTTTCATCTTCATTTAAACCATCCCATAAAAATTTGCACGGATTCAAATAGGTTTTCGAAGCTGTAAAATTCAGTGATGATAAAGCATTTCCGTTTTGTGCCTTATTCAGCTTTAGTTTAGAATTATATGCAACATCAAACTGAGCTCCGTTAATCCCTGGATTATTAAAAATACTTACCGGCACTTCAACGGTATCTCCTGGATGTGCAGTAACACTTTCTACATAAATCGATGGTGCACTTGTTTTACTATTATCTAAATTAGACTTATTACCATCACTAAATGAAATATCCAAAAGACCATCATTTTTCACTTCTATATTAGTAATACTCTCATCCTTTTTACTGGAAACGGGTTCATTATTGCCCTTAATAATTCCGAGGTTATATTTTTTCGAATCATCCATAGTAATAATAAGCTCATTTGAATCAGAAACAGAAACAGTATTGATAATAGCAGACCTGTTTAGTCCTGAAGTTTTTCCTAGATTTATTTCAGTATTGTCTGTAAGAGTTATTATTAAATTTCCGTAAGAAGAAATCTCAGCAAACTTTATTCCCACTGTTTCCGATTTAAATTTTTCCTCTAATGAATCGAGCCAATTTGAATCGTCTCCGCTATATCCATTCTCTTTTGCTATTTCAAATGAAGATTTACTTGAAATGGAATCGATCCATTCTGTTACCGTACCGTCATAGCCGTTTGTTACTGCTAATTCATAAGCAGATAAACCATTTTTTTCTGTTATATTAACTAATCTATTCTTACTATTTACATTTAACACTACACATAATGAAAGGCAGAAAATTATAACTATCGAAATTATCACTGCTATTTTTTTTTTCAAATCAAACTCCTCCTTAATCTCGTTGAGGTTAAAACAACAAATAGAAATCGCAGATTGTATGAGGATGAAAGAATAAAAAAGAATATCCATAGAAACGATTTCGTAGTAGAATTA
>ULRE01025711.1_pt1 | contig 49217 bp, 48 predicted proteins | sample 1955141 | NCBI WGS metagenome assembly ULRE01 (sample SAMEA4835674, study PRJEB28245) | human gut metagenome | biome: gut microbiome; material: fecal sample | place: Denmark | collected 2008
TGTGTAGGTGATTAGATTTTTAAAAGTCTATAAGTGATTTACAGGAAGCGGGGATTTTATCCCCGCTTTTTACAATTATTAATTTTCCCCGTGTAGTAGATTGTTACGGTTTGTGATGATAATAATTTTGTTTTAATTCTTCAATGTTATCGCCACCGTATTTTAATAAAATTTCATTGGCTAAAACCCAAGCAACTCTTGCCTCTGCAACTACTGAGCAGGCTTCAACCGCACAAACATCTGATCTTTCAAAATGCGCTTCAGTTTCTTTATGTGTTTTTGCATCAATGGTTTTTAAAGGCTTTCTCATTGTTGGAATTGGTTTCATTACGGCTGAAACAATCAAGTCTTCCCCGTTTGTAATGCCTCCCTCAATTCCTCCGGCATTGTTTGATGTTCGTTCGATTTCTCCGTTTTCCAGAGTTAATTCATCGTGATAATTGCTTCCGTAATAGCCAAGTGGGTTTGTTCCGATTTCTACAACTTTAATTGCCGGAATACTCATTACTGCTTGTGCTAATCGTCCGTCAATTCCTCTATCCCAATGAACATGTGAACCTAATCCGATTGGCAAGTTTTTGTACAACACAACGAATTTTCCCCCGATTGTGTCGCCTTTTTCTCTTGTCATATCAATTTCTTCGTGAAATTTTTCAGGACAACAAGCTGAACCTATTTGTGTAATTTCAGAGCTTCCGGTGATATTCAATTGTTTGAGTAATAGTTTTGCAATTGCTCCGACGCCAACTTCTATGGCTGTTTTTCTTGCACTAGAACGTTCTAAGATATTACGTAAATCTTTTTGAGCATATTTGATGCTCCCTGCATAATCTGCGTGACCTGGGCGGAAAGTCGAAAAGGCTTTTTCATCAGTCCTATCATCGGGTGCGATACTCATTATTTTCTTCCAACTTTCAAAATCTCTATTTTTTACAACAAGAGTAATTGGAGAGCCTATGGTTTTGCCAAATCTTACACCTGATGTGATTTCAACTGTATCATGTTCAATTTTCATTCTCCCGCCTCTGCCGTAACCTTGTTGGCGACGGTGCAGTTCTTCATTTATAAAATCTATATCAATATCTAAATCCGCAGGAATTCCCTCAATGATTGCAGTTAGGCATTTTCCGTGACTTTCTCCTGCTGTTAAAAATCTAAATTTTTCCATTTGTTATTTAACCTTTATTTTTATGTCTTAAAAATGATTGAACTTTTGTTTGCATCATTTCTTCTGTAATTTTTAATCCGGAATCAGTTGGTGTATAGATTTGGTACATTTTTAGCCAATAAGATTCCCTGCTCGGTTGCCTTTCGGCACTTACTTTTATTCCATTTTGCACCTTTTGAGCAATTACATTTTTGTACGAATTTCTGTACTTTCTAAGTTTAGCAGTTTTTTGTCCGATTTTCAATTCTTTAAAATATCTTTCTGCAGGAACAATAACTTGTTCAGCTTCTCCACTAGGTTTAATAACTTCTCTTATTATTTTTGCATTTGGGGAATACATATCTAATATTTTATCGTTATAAGAATTTGCAAAGTTTTGGTATTGATTAAAAAATGCTATTCCATCTTGTGGCGTTTGAGCATAAACATCTGAAAAAGTAAGAATTATCCCGATTATTGGTAATACAAATTTAAAAATTTTCATCATATATTTCCTTTTTTAATTAAGGGTAGAAAAATTTTTAGTTTTTTACATTCCCTAACAAGCTAGAAAAATAAATTTGTTTTGTATAAAATAATTGGGAGGTTGTTATGAAAAGAATTTTAATTGTTGATGATATTCCGGGGTGGGTTAGGTTTCATCAAAATAATATTGAATATTTGAATTCTACAGAGCTAGAAATTGATGTTGCATATTGTGCTAAAGAGGCATTGGCAAAGATTGAGTCTTCAATTGATGCTCCTTATGATGTTATTTTTACTGATTTACAAATGGAAAGTGATTTTCTGCCTAAAATGGCGGGAGAATGGTTAATTGAACAAATAAAAATGTTCAAAGAATTTAACAATTCAAAAATAATAATCGTTTCGGCTTCTCCAATAATTAAAGAAATTGCTGAACGGTATAAAGTTTTGTATTTGCCAAAGGTTTATGCTAAAAATTCTGATTCAGAAGTTTATAAACAATTTATTGTTTAAGCAAGATTGTGTAATTGTTTATAAAAACCTGTCGGATAATTTTTAAGGTTGTCTAATAATTTAACGGCATCAAGATTTCCGTCACGACCAATTCCGTCTAAAGTTACATCAACACTGTATGCACCATGTTCAATTGCTTTAAGAGTATTTTTTAATGCCAATTGAATTTTATTATGAGCATGAAAACTTATTTTTTTATAACCTAGCATTTCCATTTTGTTGAAATATTCTTCGATTTCATTTGGGTGCATTGTGCTATAACTATCTGCAAGATAAACGGTTTCAAAAATATCTTTATTGTCAAATTCAAACAGACTCAAATATCCAGCTTCATCAATATTTGGTGCTTCCATCAATTGTAAAAGAACTTTGTAACCTTTATTATGTAGGTCTTTTGATATTTCCAGAGTTTCTCGAATTCTATCCGGATGGCAGGCAATTCTGACAAAATCAATATTGTCTTTATCTTTTCCTTGAAAGTCTTCTGCCAAGTATCTTGAAGTATCTGTCATTACTCCAAGTTCTAAATTCCCTTTTGCTTTGTAGAATTTTTCCAAAAATTCCGGGTTACAATTGTAGAAAATTCCTTTTCCCTCATTGTCATAGTGATTTCTATATCCTATTTCGTAGTAGGATATATTTGAATTATTAAGGCATTCCATTAAACTGAAAACAAAATCTTCATTGAAGTTCCATTTTGTTTTATGTCCGCCATCTCTTGTTGTGCAATCTAATATCTTTACCATAACATAATTCTAGCACACTTTTTGTTAATTGATTACTTTTTTATTGCCATGGTGGATAATTTATTTTAAATTTTTGGTGATTAACATGAAAAGTGTTAAAGAGGAGTTTATAAAATGAAGAGTAGTATTTATCAATCACAAGTTATTAATTTAAAAGCATTGAATAATTTATTTATTGAATTGACAGGGAAATATTGTAATTTACATTGCAAACATTGTTATATTGATTTTCCTCAGTATAAAAAAGTTGACGATTTTATTTCTATTGATTTTATAAAACAAGCATTAAATGACTCTATGCAAGAAGATATTGAATGTATTTATTTGACGGGGGCTGAACCTATGACTCATTCTGATTTTAATGCTATTTTGCGATTGTGTTTAAAAAGAGCAAATGTTTGTGTTTGTACAAACGGTTCTTATATTAATGAGAAAAAAGCAAGATTTTTGAAAAAAGTTGATGATGAAACAGATAATGAAATTATTTTTCAATTGAGTATGGATCATTATGATGAAGTGAAAAATGATGATATAAGATATCGTGGTGCTTTTCGCCAAGCTGTTTTTGCAATAAAACACTTGGTTAAATACGGTTTTAATCCGATTATTACTGTTACAAATTATTATCAACTCCCTGATAAAGAACTTCTTGATGGATTTAGAAAAGTTTTTGCCGGAACAGATTTTGAATTAGATTTTTCTAATTTAAATATTAACCCTTGGTATGATAAAAATACAAAATTCGAAGGGGAAGTGAATGGTTCTTGGGATAGGCTTGATTGTGAATATGGTAGGATTTTGACTAAAAATGGTGTTTATACTTGCCCATTTTTAGCAAACGACTATAGGGGAAGATGTGGGAGTTCCTTACAGGATTATACAAAAAGAAGCTCATTAGAAACGAGCTTCTGTAATACTTGTATAAAATCTAAAAAACAATTATTTGGAATTGATTTTTCTAAGTTCGAATAAGTTATTTTTTAGCATATAATTTAACTTTGAAATTGATAAGAAGAACTTTTTTATTTTTTCTATAAGGAACAATTTCAACTGATTGAATATCTAAGAAATGTTTGTGTTTATACATTTCCTTTAAGAAGTTGTCATAACTTGCATAGTTACCAATCATTTCCATATTCAAACGAGCAACATTATATTTGTCTCCCGCACCTTGAACAAAGTTATCGTCAGATGGGTCATAATCATATTTAATTGCTCGAACTTTGATTTGATTAGCTCTTACAAGCTGAAGAATTTCTGCGAATTCTCCTGCAATAACCGCTTCCGTGTCTAATCCTTCCATTACCGGTTTATAGAAAGGTTTTCCACTTGCCGCACTTGCTTTTTCTTTAGCAGCTTCTTCTGCTTCTTTTTTTCTATATTCGTCAAGTTTTGCTTGTTTTTCTTTGATAGAGTCAGTTTTTGTTTGGATTTCTTGTTTTGTAGAAGTATAACCTCTAAAGTTATCAATTGTTTTTGGAGTTAACATGATAACACCAACTATCGTTACTACTAACAATAGTATTGGAATTAAAAACTGTTTTAACTTTTCATTATCCATATATTTAATTTCCTTTTAAATTAAAAATCTTAATTATTCTGCTGCCGGAGCTTTGCTGTCTGGAGATTCAGCGGGTTTGCTGTTATTAGAATTGTCACTTGTCGGTGTTGACTGTTTACTTGCATCAGCACTATCGTCTTTACCTCCAACAAGTTTATTCATAAATGATGACAATTGATCTTCTGACATATTTGTGATTTCAAATACATAAGGAGCAGTATCAATTGTTGAAACATTGCTATTTACAACAGAATCAAGTGAACCGTTTTTCAAATCAAGCTTATTCAAGCGTAATTTTGATTCAACAAGAGAATCTTTCAAGTTTTTAAAGAATACATAAACATCTTCTACTGAATCTGCGCAACCTTTGATATCAATTACACCGTCATCTCCAGTCATAAAGTATGTTAAGTATAGATTTTTAGGAATAGATTCTCCTAAAGCTGCGTAAGCCATGATTTTTGTTCTGTTATTTTTTAGAACTCTTTCAATTTCAGCCATTGGGTCAAATTGTTGTTTGCCATCTTTAGCTTCATATTGTTTTAATTGTTCATCTAGTGATGTAATTTGAGTATCTAATTCCGAACTTTTTTGTTGAGCTGATGAATACATGTTTGATGTAATCAAATATGCGCCCCCCAAAGGTGCGAGTAATATTACCAATAGCAATGCGGCAATAATAGTTGCCTTAATCGGAGTTAATTTGATAACTTTGCCATTTCCGATAGGAATTTCTATAACGTCACTTTGGGTTGCTTTTTGTCCTGCTGCTTCTAAGAAGTTTACATCTTCTGATAAAATTCCGGCAGGTGCTGTAGAACCAATTGCGTGAAGAGAAACTTTAATTTGATCTTCCGGAATAATATTTAATCCCATATCCATTAAAGGTTCTTGTCTAAATTGGTTATCTTCGACCGGAATTATTTTTCCACCGAATTGTAAACGTTTTCCTAAGATTTCAGAAGAAACTAAATCTGTTTCTGAAATAATAACTAAAGAACTTGATGGAGAACTCATCAGAGCAATCTGTGCAGCATTTTCGATTGCGGCATAAATTTCTTCGCCCTCATAAGATTTAATAGGAAGCGGTTCTTCATAGTATTCAAGGATTTTCTTCCCTTGCAAGCCTAACAATTGGAATCCGCTGTTGTTAACAATCATCAAACTCCAAGAGTTTACTTCATCGTTCATTTGTTCAGTTGCGATACCTGTTAGGTATAAACCTTTAAGATCAGCAAATAATGAACAACCGACACCAACGAGGTTTGCTCCAATACCTGTCAAAATTTCTTTAATTTTATCAACTACATCAGCTTGAATAGCGGTGTAGAATACACTTCTTGAATCTGAGTTAGTTGAAGCTAACGCATCAAACCAGTAAGGAATTGGATCTTTACGTTTAAAAATGTACGTTAACTCTAATTCCCCTACAACAATATTTGTAATTGCATTATCATCTAACAATAGAGGCAAGCCTTCTTTTAAACCAAACCAAACAGTTGGCAAGCTTACATACACATTAGATTTTTTAGGGTTTATATTACGCATTTGAAACAATGTTTCAATACTTGTTCTTAAATCGTCATAATTCGAAACTTCTCTCTGAGCTTCATTATAATCAAGAGGCATTTGAGCATAGGATTTAACGTTTCCATGCGCATCAAGAGTTGTCATTTCAATCCCGCAAGCAGGCGAAATCGAAATATGGACGTCAATTCCTCCACCCATTCCCAAGCTTTCTAAAAAATTTGCCATATTTACCTTTTTACTCTTCTTACTATAATATTATTTTTATTATACAATATATTTTAGGAATGGAAAAATCTTAACATAAATTTACACCATACGGAGGATTATTAATTCAGATGGAACACATAGTTGAAAAAATAAATGCGTTAAAGAAAGAGAAGAATGCTGTTATATTAGCTCACTGTTATCAACCGGTAGAAATTGATTTAGTTGCTGATTATGTGGGTGATTCTTTAAAATTAAGTCAAGTTGCTGCAGAAACAGATGCGGATATAATTGTTTTTGCGGGGGTATTTTTCATGGCTCAAACTGCGAAACTTTTATCTCCGAATAAAAAAGTTTTGTTACCTCAAATTCATGCCGGTTGTCGTATGGCTGATATGATCAGTTATAAACAATTAAAAGAATTTAAGGCAATGCACCCTGATATTCCTACTGTTTGCTATGTTAATTCAACTGCAGAAGTTAAATCAGAATGCGACATGTGTTGTACAAGTTCAAATGCTGTAAATATTGTTAAAAGCATGAACGAAGACAAAATATTATTTGTTCCGGATACATATTTAGGTAAATGGGTTGAAAAACAACTTGGAAATGTTGAAGTGATTACGTATCCGGGCTTCTGTCCTACACATTTGCAAATTCGACCAAAAGATATTGAAGAAGCAAGAAAAGCACACCCGAATGCTTTGGTTTTGGCTCACCCGGAATGCCACATGTCAGTTTCTGATATGGCAGATTATGTAGGTAGTACAACAGGAATTATGAAATTTGCTAAAGAAAGTGATAACAAATCTTTTATTATTGCAACGGAACAAGGTGTTGTAGACAGATTGAAGCGAGATTTGTCGGATAAAGAAATTATCCCAGTAAAAGATAATGTTGTTTGTCCAAACATGAAAATGACTTCTTTAGAAGATATTTTAGAAGTTCTTGAAACAGAAAAGAACGAAATAAATGTAGATGCAGACATTGCTGAAAAAGCAGTGAAGTGTATTGATAGAATGCTTGAGGTTTCAAAATAAATTATGGAAAATCTTGATGTAATATATGGTAAAAATTCTGTAATGGAAGCTCTTATTGCGGGCGAACGAGAAATAAATAAAATTTTAATATCCAAAAATATTCATTCAGATGTTAAAATTAATAAAATTAAAGAACTTGCAAAAGAGCGAGGGGTAGTTTTTCAATTTGTAGCAAGGGAAAAATTTCAACCTTACGAAGAATTTAATCATCAAGGTATTATTGCTCAAATTTCACCGATAAAGTATTACGATTTAGATGAATTTATTGAAAAAAGTAAAGGCAAATTATCTTCTGTCGTAATTCTTGATGGTGTAGAAGATTCCCACAATTTAGGTGCTATTATCAGAACTTGTGTTTGCGCAGGAGTTGACGGAATAATTATTCCATCACGTAGAAATGTTCAAGTTAATTCAATAGTTGAAAAAACAAGCGCAGGGGCTGTAAATCATATTCCAATTATAAAAGTGAATAGTTTGGTTAATGCTGTTCAACGACTAAAGGATAACGACTGGTGGGTAATTGCAACAGATGCATCAGCAAAAGATAATTATTATGATGTTAAATATAACGACATGAATTTTGCAATCATTATGGGGGCAGAGCATGCCGGAGTTTCAAAATCATTGTTAAAAGCATCTGATTTTGTTGTAAAGATTCCTATGCAAAACAGTTTTAATTCTTTGAACGTATCGAATGCTTTAAGTGCGATTATATTTGAAACTCTACGTCAAAAGCTTACAAATAAATAATCCGGATAGATGAGCCTAAAATTTATGGTTGATTATATTATGAGTTTAGGATTGGAGAATTATTTTGGTTAAAGAATTTGAGCATTTAGGTATAATTTCAAACGATATATCAGACGAAAATGTGGATTTTAAAAAACTTCAAGAACTTGAGGGAGAAAATGAAGTCGAAGATGGTGAAGATGTTTTAAAGTCTGTAGAAGACCCAAAAATTCAAGAAAGCTTGATGTCTGTAAATTCAGATGATAGTGTGAAGATTTACTTGCGCCAAATTGGTAAAATTCCTCTTTTGTCTTCAGAAGAAGAGGTTGAATTGGCTAAAAGAATTCAAGAAAATAAAGATGAATTTGCAAAAGATGTACTTGTCAATGCGAATTTACGTCTTGTTGTAAGTATTGCTAAGAAATATATTGGTAGGGGGTTGTCGTTTTTGGATTTAATCCAAGAGGGCAATGTTGGTTTGATTAAGGCTGCCGGTCGTTTTGATTATAAGAAGGGTTACAAATTTTCAACTTATGCGACTTGGTGGATTCAACAATCCATTACCAGGGCAATTGCTGATAAGGCAAGAATTATTCGTTTGCCAATTCACATGATTGATTCTATCGGCAAAATTAGACGTGCAACGATTGATTTGACAACAGAACTTGGTCACCCTCCAACGAAGCAAGAAATTGCATACCGATTGGGTTTGCCTGTTGCCAAATTGACATCTATTATCAAATCAGCTCAATCAACAGTGAGCATGGATACTCCTGCGACTTCAGATGATGATTCTTCAAAAATTGCAGATTTTATTGTTGATAATTCGACAATTACGCCTGATGGCAAGGTTTCGCACGACAATTTGTTAGAAGATATTAGAAAAATTTTAAATCAATTAAGCCAAAAAGAAAGAGATGTTTTGATTCTTCGTTATGGTTTAGATAATAATGGGGTTAAGAAAACTCTAGATGAAATTGGTTCTCAGTATGGGGTTTCAAGGGAAAGAATTCGCCAAATTGAAAATCGAGCAATTTCAAAATTGAAAAAACTTTGTAAAAATGAAAAATTGCACGATGGATTGATTAATTATTTTGGTTCTTAAAAAAAATATTTCTAATAAACTAAATCATTTATAGTAACATCAAGTGAAGTTGCAATTTTATACAAAATATGAATGCTTGGGTTTACTTTTTCGTTCTCGATTTTGCAGATATATTGTTGGCTAATGCCACTTTTATCTGCTAATTCGTCTTGAGAAATTCTATTTTTTGCCCTGATTTGTCGAATATTATCTGCAATGTGTTTATTTAATTCTTCTGCATTCATACGAATATTTTATATTATTTGACAAATTATTTTTATACATGATATTATGTAAATTATCAACGATAGATTATAAAAAGAATATGTTAGGAGATTTCACTACAATGGCGTATTTTTCATTGTTACATCACAAATTTAGAATAAACCATGCGGCATTTACTTTAGCAGAAGTTCTTATAACGATTGGAATAATTGGTATTGTTGCAACAATTACAATTCCAACATTAATGACAAAATATGCAAAAAAAAGAACTGAAACCCAATTGAAAGCTTTTTATTCCAAAATAAATCAAACACTAAAGATGTCAGCCGCAGAAAATGGAGATATTGATGGTTTAATCACTCAAAGGACTTATTCTTATGATGATCAAGTAGAATTTTTAAAACAATACATTTTTCCTTATATGAAAATATTAGGTTATGAAGAGTGTTCCCCTGTAGGTCAAATTCATGTTTGCATAGATTTGATAGATGGGGGATTAATGACTTTTTCTATTGATAACAACGGTGGAGATATCCTGTATTTCCCTGATGCTAACATTGGGCGAGAAAATATGATAGAAAGAAAACCTTTGAAAAAAACTACAAGAGAAGTCTTTGCGTTTCAATTTGCCAAATACAATAACATAGATAAAAAAGAAATAAAATCGTCAGATTTTGTAGAACCTTATGTCTTTATGTGGGACGGCACAAAAGAGGGTTTAACTAAAAAAGGTACATGGGCATGCGTTAAAAATTGTACAAACTGTGGATATTGCACAAAAATGATTCAAATGAATGACTGGAGAATTCCAGATGATTACCCTTGGTAATTTTCGTGGATAATTTCTAGCATATCTCTCATAACCAGATTATACGGAGTCGGAATGTTATGCTTCTTTCCAAATTTAACCATTGTAGAACCGAACATTTCTACTTCGGTTTTCCTTTTTGCCTCAACATCTTGCAACATTGATGTTTTTCCGTCAGGTATCATTTTATTAAATGACACTAAGGCTTCATCTATCATTGTTTCAGTGTTTTTTACACCCTCGGCTTTTGCAATTCTTTGAACTTCTTTCATTACATTGATTAAAAATTCCATAAATTTTTTATTTGTTTGCATTTGCCCAAATGTCATTCCTAAAATTGCAGATGATTGATTAGAGCTAACATTTAGCATATATTTTAACCACAATGCTCTTTCCATATCATCAGGAGTTTTATAGGTTAATCCAACATTGTCAAAATATTGTTTTAAGAGTTTAACATCATATAAATCAGTTCCTACTCCGTGTTTAACTCCAAAAACAACATCGCCGATTCCGTCATGAGTAATTATGTTTCCATTTCTCATTGCACTGTGTCCGATAAAATATGAAAGTAAAATATGTTTCCAACCATACTTTTGCGCAATCATATCTTCACTTGTTACACCGTTTAACAATGACAAAATAATTGTGTCATCTTTTACAAAATTTTCAATATTTTTAATAGTATCTTTCAGTCCGTCAAATTTTGTAGCAATGATTATTAAATCAGCCTTAAAAGTTTCATCACTTGGCAAAATATAATTGAAAATTAATGGTTTGCCATTAAAAATTTTAGGATTTTTTTTGTATTTCTCAAGTCTTGCCTCATCAACAAGAATTCTCAAATATTCACTATTATATTCATTTATTTTATTTGCGTAGATTGAGCCGACTGCTCCAATTCCGCACACCAATACATTTTTAATTTCTTTCATAACAAAATCAATTCTATCATATTTTAAGATTTATATTAATATTTTTTACATTTTTTTAATCTCAAGGCAATTTTCAAAATTAAAAATACTTTATATAAGAGGTAGAAGTGTATTATAAATTTTAGGTGTGTAATTAACCAGTGGGAATGGAAATATTCTCTCCAGGGCTACTTCGTGTTGGTTCAGGAGAACGCGTACAATTTAATAGATTTGGAAACTTAATCCATTTTGGAAATACTCAAACTCAAGATACTTTCCAAAGTACTTCTGTAAATCGCTTTTTTAACGAAAACGAAATTAAAAAAATGATTTCTCAAAATCCGGAAATCCGTAAAATCATGGTTCCAAATAAAATGCCCGTTAAGTTGAATATGGAAGAATTACATAATTTACAGCAAAATCACTGCAAAGACACTCAAGAAATTGCTACAAATATCGCCGCTAATCTTCCACCAGCTCTAAAAAGTAAAGTAAATTTAAAGGATTTGAAAGACGGAGCAATGCTTCACGACTTTGGCAAAGCTTTAATTCCTCAAGAAATATTAAACAAAAATGGTGCTTTGACAGAAGAGGAACATCGCATTATGGATTTGCACTCAGAACTAGGCTATCAATTATTGAAAAATTCCGGGGTGAATGATGAAGTTTTAAAACTTGTAAGATTTCACCACAATAATTTTGAAAAAGCGAAGCAAAGCTATATTGCAGATGTAAATTTGCAAATTTTGAATCTTGCGGATAAATATTCTGCTCTAACAGAAAAAAGAGTCTACAAAGAACCATTCTCTCCGAAAAAAGCTTTAACAATTCTATATGGCGATGTTAAAAAAGGCGAAGTTCACCCATTCATATTCCAAGCATTGGTTAAATCCCTTGAAAAACAACAAACCCAGACTAAAATGGTTGCAAATGTAAACTAATGTTAAGCTATATATAAACCTTATGGCAATTTTTTATATCAAAAATTGTTTATATAAATGTAAGGGAAATTTAAAGAAAAAGAAAATCGGGAAAATCTTTTAAATAGAAAATAAAGTTTAAAGAATTTGGGAAAAAATTTTAGGGGAAAATAAAAAATAGAATCGAATCATCCATCATAATCAATTATTGGGGTGCTGAAAATATTTCAGTGCCTTTTTTATTTGTCAATATTTCTTAGAATATATAGGAGAGGCGACGAGGTTTCACCTCGTCGCCTATTCTAAAACTCTGTAAGTTGGAAAATTAACCTTCAACAGCTTCAATAAGTTTATTGATGTCTTCAACCATTGCATCTGGATCATATCCGTGAACTTTTGCACCTGCTTCAAGGTTTTCAAATCTTGCTGCCGCACAACCGATACAACCTAAACCGTATCTGTGAAATACTTCAATACTTTCAGGGTGTTTTTGTGCAATTTCCATAATATTCATTTCTTTTGTAACTTTATCAGCCATAATCTTATCTCCTTTTTGACTTTTTCATAAATATCATTATAGTACATTATACATGAAAAAAGAAGGATTGGTATATGATGGAATTATTGAAATTTTTTATTAAAGACGAAGTTCCTGCAGTAGGTTTATCTAAGTTTAAAGAAGATGAAAACAGGCATTATTACTACGAACCACCTAAAATTAAATACTATAAACAAACATTTAAACCAAATTACAGTAATAATTTTTTCTTATTATAAAATTATAGTTCACAAATCTTAATAATAGGCTGTAAATTAATCAATTTTTGCTTCAGAATATACTTATATATAATATAGGGAAAAATTGGGGACTAATATGAGCAGTCAAATTGGAAAAATATTATTAGGACAAAATATTTTATCACCGGCAAGGGTTCAATCTGGTGCAGTTTCTTCAGCAAGAGGAATAACTCCTAGTTTTAAATCCGCTTCATACGCATCTATTCCGTATGAAAGAGCTCCTCAGGTATTAGATACTGTTCCTACAAAAGATTCTAATGGACAACCACTTTTGGCAGGTTATATAACCCCATCAAAATCTTGGATTTGTTAGCCCATTAAATCTATTTTACCTCCTTTGTCAGTATTGGAAAGATTTGGGTGAAATGGATTGTAACCGGATTTGTTCGCTTGATTTATAAAATCAAACGAACTTTTTTGTGCTTCTTGAGAATTTCTTGTTTCAAAAAGCTTTACAGGTTGTACCGTGTACATGTATTGTCGTTTTACTTCATCAATTGCGTTGAACATAATCACTCTCTCTTATAAATAAAGTTTTTGATGATAAAGTAATTTCAATAAAAAAGAGAATTGTTACAAATTTAACAATCCTCTTTTTTAAATTTAAATTTGAAAATTTTTTATTGATCACTTTCGTGATGGTCATTTTCTTTCATCAATTTCGCAAAATCTGACGGTTTAAGACTTTGAACAAAATTCTTAAACTCTTCTGCTTCTTGCGCATCTTTTGTACTGTCTGTAGAAACAGAACCATTAGATAGAACATTTGCTGTTACATAAATTGGAGCATCAATTCTAATTGCGATTGCGATGGCATCAGATGGACGAGAATCAATTTCAATAATTTTGCCGTCATCTTCGTTTTCAAGAAAAATAGTTGCAAAATACGTTTCTTTTTCCACATCATTGATTTCAACTTTAGAGATTTTGTAGCCAACTTTTTCAATTATGCTAATAATCAAATCGTGTGTCATTGGACGAGTTACAGATAAATTTTCAATTTTACGAATAATAGAACTAGCTTCTGCAGAACCAATCCATATAGGAAGAGCGCGTCTGTTTTCTTTGTCGTGAAGCACAACAATTGGAGAACCGGTTCTTGTATCAAGGGCGATGCCCATAACTTTCATTTCAATCATAATATATAAGCCTCTTTAAATATCTTACTTTCATTGTAGCTTAATAAAATTTGCCGGTCAATATGAAAAATGGAGGAGAAAAATTATGTTAAATAGTATTTGGAATTTATTTGAGGATAGAATATTTTTGTAAAAGGTATTTACGAATAAAAATATTTATGATACAATGGATTTCGTAATCCGATAAACGGAGTACTGATAATTAAATACAAGGATCTTGGAGAAGTGGCCGAGTAGGCTTAAGGCGGCACCCTGCTAAGGTGTTGTATGGGGTTACCTGTACCGTGGGTTCGAATCCCACCTTCTCCGTTTTTAGTCGGAACTTAGAGAATAAGTGAAGATAGAATTTACAAAAACCGCCTCAATAGGGCGGTTTTTAGTGTAAATAAAGTGCAAGTGTGAGATGGGTGTATAATCGCTAAAAGCTAAATATAAAGCCTTTTATGATAATTTTAATAGAATGAGATACACTTGCACTAGTTGAACTTTATCTGCACTTATTTATACATTACTTGCACTAAAATCATATCAGTTTTAAAAACAAACTCCAAAAATTAGTAATATATTTACGTTTTAGCCATGTATATTTAGTGCAAGTAAAAAATTATCTAATAGTTTGAGATGACAGAAATTATCTCTGAGATTGAGATGAAAACACTTGACTTCTGTTGAAACAAGAGTAATTAATGTCATTGTAAAAGGTCTTTAAACAAGGTTTAAAAAAGTTTTAAATGAACAAATTACATTTACTCCATGATGCAGAAAAATTATACTGTGTTGAAAATTTATCACCAGAAATGATTGCTGAAAAATTAAATATTTCACGCAGAACTATTTTTAACTGGAAAAAGAAATACAAATGGGACAACCATATTGTTAAAATAAAAGATTTTTCAAAACAATTCGTCGGTGATATTTATAACGTTGGCGTGAAGCTTCTTGCAAAATTAAATGACGACATAGATAATAATAGAATTTTAAATAAACATGAAATTCGCGCATTAGAAGAAATTATCAAAATTATAACTAAAAATGAAAAAGAACAAACCTCTGCACCAATTGATTTTTCTAATAATAAAAAGTATAGAGAAGATTTTACTCCTGATTTTATACAACAAATTCAAAAAGATATTTTGGGTTGGAATGGCACTTATTAATGTGTCGAAATATCTCTGAGATTGAGTTCTAGGACTTGATGTTTCCTTAAAAACGAGTGATGAATGTCATTGCAAGCGAAAGGAGCAGGCAATGACAGAAAAAGACTATCAACTTTACGGAACAAAAATTTTAAACCTAAAAACTAAACAAGTTGGTTTGTTAATTTGCATTTGGAAAAATAAATTTGCTGATGCTGAAGTAGATTATGCAACCTGTGTTGATAGACAGGGAAAACGTTACAACATTGAATTAGATAATATTGAGGTGTTAGATGATTTTGAAAAATAAATTGACTAAGGAAACCCTAAATATTACATATCCAGAATTCAGAAAAATTTTTGCAAAAGAAATTCAAGATGCCTTTGAAAGTTATCGTAAAACTCAGTTAAATAAGTATTCTTACAATTTTAGAGATGGTAATTCAATGGAATTTAATTTCTATTTTGATTTACAGTGGAACTTTAATCATTTGGGAATAAGCAACTGGTATATAGAAAGAATGTAATATGGAAAACTTGCTTAAACAAAATCAGATAATTTTTACACCAGAAAAATGTAAACAAATCGCACTTGCTCGGATTGATTTAATACATAAATGGCTTGAATTTAGGAAGAAATCAACAAACAAACTCCAAGCGGACTATGATTTTGTGAAGTTACATAATACATCAAGTTCTCATTTGTTTGAGATTTTAGGCAAAATCTCACGTGGAAGTTTACATCGTTGGTACTCAATGCTCAACGGAACGGAAGATTATACAAAACTTCTTCCACAATATAAATATTCAACTGTACGGGAATATCGTACAGTTCTTAATGATGAAGAAATAAAAATCTTTATGAGCTTACTTTTGCATCCAAATCGAATTTCTATCGGCAAAGCCACCGCACTGACTAAGTACAAATTAAAAGAGCAAGGACAAAGTTTTATTCCTGCAGATATTACATTTAGAAGATATGCAAAATGGTTTAAGGATAATAATTATGACAAATGGATTTTAGCTCGTGATGGCGAAAAAGCATTATCAGATAAGGTTGGACCGTACATAAAACGTGATGCAAGTCTTCTTGAAGTTGGAAATATTCTTGTCGCAGATGGTCATAAACTTGCTTTTCAGGTAATAAATCCGTTTACCGGAAAACCTACAAGAGCGACATTAGTCGGATTTTTGGATTGGAAATCGACAGCATTGGTCGGATACGAAATCATGCTTGAAGAAAATACTCAATGCATAGCTTCAGCTCTCAGAAACACAATTATTAATCTTGATATGATTCCAAAAGTTGTGTATCAGGATAACGGCAGAGCGTTTAGAGCAAAGTATTTTAATGATGATAAAGGTTTTACCGAACTTGGTTTTAATGGTCTTTATTCAAAACTTGGTATAGAAACAGTTTTTGCAAGACCATATAATGCAAGAGCAAAAGTTATTGAAAGATTTTTTAAAGAGTTTCAAGAGGGTTTTGAAAAATTATTGCCAAGTTATGTAGGAAGTAATATTCAAAATAAACCTGCCTACATGATGAGAAATGAAAATCTCCACAAAAACTTACATAATGAATTTATTCCAACAATTAACGAAACAATAAAAATGATTGATATGTGGTTGAATTTTAAAAATTCTCAACCTTGTCCTAATGCACCAAATAAAACGATAGCAGAAGTTTTAGAAGAACGTAAAAAACAAAATGTAGATATTAATTTGCTAGACGATTTGATGCTTGCAACTGAAGTAAAAACAATACAGAGAAACGGAATCAGATTTTTAAACTGTGACTATTTTGATGAACGACTTTATGGCTTTAAAAGTAAAGTGCTAATTAAATACAATTTGTTTGATTTGACGAAGATTAAAGTTTATACAACAAAAGGCGAATATTTATGCACAGCAGAGCGTGTAACTGAAACTCATCCGATGGCAAAAATTTTAGGCGATGTGAAGGATTTTGAAGATTACAAGCAAAAGATAGAAAAACATAAAAAGTTACGCAGGAAAACAATAAATTCGGTTAAACAAATTTTATCCCATGATGAAGTCAAATTTATTGAAACAAAATTTGAAAAAAGTGATATCAATAATGAATTTTTAAATGACGTTCAAAAGCCGTTTAAAAGGTGTTTAAATGATGTTCAAAAAATAAATACTAATAATTCTGTAGAATTTACAAATAACCCAAAAATATTTACCCCTTTTAGAAATAATGCAGAAAAATATGAATATTTAATTAAAAATAACTCACAAGATAAATGGATTGAAGAATTTAAGCAAACTAAGGAGTATAAGCTACTATATGAATAAAAAATTCGTAAAAACTAAAAATGTGAAAAATTTTATAGGACTTGTTGAAAATTTGATTAACAAACCTAAGAATATTCCTAAAATGGCTTTGGTTTATGGCGAGCCTGGGTTAGGGAAATCGCAGACGGCTTTGTGGCTTGCTTGTAAATATGACGCCATATATTTAAGAGCAACAAATTTAATGACAGGTCGTTGGTTACTTGAAGAATTGGTTAAAGAAATTGATGAAATACCAAGATTTTTAACGGCGGATAATTTTAATTTGCTTTGTAAAAAATTAAAGCAGGAGCCAAAACTGATTATTATTGATGAGATTGATTATCTAATGAATAATTACAAAACAATTGAAACTCTGCGTGATATCCACGATGAAACTGATAGCCCGATAATCTTTGTTGGTATGGGTTTAGCTCATAGAAAATTAGAACGATACAAACATTTATATGATAGGTTTTCTGAAATACTTAAGTTTAAAATTTTTGGAGTAAATGATATTAAACAAATTTTTGATGAATTGTCAGAAGTTCCTGTAAATTCAGATGCGATTGAATATATCCACAAAAAATACAACAGATTTCGGCAAATAATTCAGTTAATAAATCAATTTGAAATAATTGCAAAGGAAAATAATTTTGCTGAAATAACAAAAGAAATTGTGGAGCAAATTTTATGAATATCGAAAAACTAGCAAAACATTTAAAGGAATTTACACTTGATGAAATTGAAATGATAGCAGAGTGTGATTGCAAAACGGAGCTTAAACATCTTTTGAACGATGGTAAATTAGTACTAGAAAATGATTTGTATAAGTTTCAGGAAGTAGAAATTTTAACTTTTGATATTTTTGCAATGCAAAAATGTAAAAACTGTGAATTTGGTTATAAATTTTCAAGTGCCGTGAATTATTTTCTAGTAAATTATGTGAAAATTAATTGCAAAAAATCAACTTATAGAAAATATTGTAATCAATTTAAATCTGATATTATTCCGTATTTTAAAAATAAAAATATTGATGATATTGAAATCGGTGATATTTACAAATTTTATCAATGGTGTATAGAACGAGAATTTAAACCCTTGAAAATAAAAAATACACTAGTACTTTTGAAACAGTTAATAAAATATTTTCAAGAACAAGGATTTATTGAGCCAAAGTGTGTGTTCCAAGTAAGACGAATTACAAGAAAAAATAAATTTGACATGAGTAGATTGGTTTTTAAAAATATTTTATGAGTGAAAATTTAAATTTATACAAAAATTATTTGTTATTATGCCTTAAATAAATTTTGATATTTTAATTATCAATAATACTATTTAGGTTATAAAAGGAATATTAGTATATAAACTGTTTAACTTTAATGTAAATTAGTTTGAATAAATAGAAATATAAGTCGTTAAACAACGTAAGAAATCGCTTTGATTATTTTTTTCAGACAACAAAAACACTTGTTGCTTGCCTCTTGTTATTGCAACATAAAATAATCTTAACTCTTCGTCTAACAAAAGTTTAAGAGTTCTATCAAATAACAAACCGATTTCATTTTCAGGATTCATCAATGGAAAATTATCATTATTACATTCTAAAATAATAACAATATCAGCTTCGCAACACAAATATAGTTGGGTTATTCAATTATTTCCCAATGACCGCCTTTATCAGCTCCAACACGTTTTATTTTATTTTCTGCTTTCAACTTTTGAATATTTTTTTCTATAGCTCTTTGTCCGATTCCAATTGTTTCTACAAGCTCAGCGATGGTAATATTGGAATTTTCTTTTATTAAGCGAAGAATTTTCTCCGAACTTTTCTCCGAACTTTTCTCCGAACTTTTCTCCGAACTTTGTGATACATTAAATGGAATAACAATTCTCATAAAATGTTCCATAAAAGTAAAAGCAGACTTATTGTACACAGATAAAATCTTGCCCATGCCGGAGCCTATATGCTCAACCAAATCCAAATCTTTGAAGATTCTCATTAATTCACGATTTCTCGGTCTTGAAACTCCGCTGAAAAACTCATCTTGGCTCAATCCTGTAACCAAACCACCACAAGAAGTAATTTCAAGTCTGTCAGAATAAATTTCAAAAACCGGCGGAACTTCGTCAGTATAATCATTATGCACAATTGCATTTATTACTGCTTCACGAACGGCACTTGTATTCCATAATGGCTGTTCTTTTCTGACGGTTGACGTAATTTCAGCGCTTACTGCATTTTCAACATCTAATTTTTCAAGAACAGATTTTGTTGCTTTAATTAGTGAACAATAACCGTATTCCTTGTATTCTCTTAATTTTAGTTTATCTTTACCCCAATATTTTGCAACTTTTATTGATGTTGCGTTTTTATCGGCAAGCAAATATGCAATATAGTTATACCTGCCATCATCAGTCAATAAATCAAGATTTTTGGCAAAATTTTCGTTTAGATTTATACCTTGTGCTTCGTAATAAATTTTTAATTGCTCAAAAGTTAAGTCCTGATGGTGCGACACAATATTTTTAAGCGTAGTTCTTGTTCTTTTTGAATAAAATTCGTCTATCAGCTTTTTATTCATCGGTTGAACCGTTGCACCGACTCTTATAAAACACCCTTTTGGAGTCATACCTTGACTTGAAAGGCAGTACGGTTTTTCACTACCGCTTGAAACGATTATATGAATAATATCTTTATTTTCGTGTTTTTCAATCAAAACATCAAAAAGACCGAGGGTTGACGGATAAACACTATCACGAATTACATTTATAATTTTCTGCTGTAATTTGTCGGCATCTTTTATACCTATAACAGCCCCATCATTATTAATCCCGACATAAATATGCCCGCCGGATGAAGAGTTCAAGAAACCGATAACACTTTTTATTAAAGTATCGGAATATTCTCTCTTGTATTCTACTGTATGCGTTTCGGTATTACTGAACATCAGGCCCCCTTTTCATGACTATTTTAGCATAAAAATAATTGAAACATTTTACCATGCTACGATGCCAAAATAGGCTGGAGTAAACAAAGATTTACAAATAAGAAAAAAGTAAATATTCATGGTAGAATTGACCTAAAAGTGGGGTGCCAATTTGTTAAACAATACAGCAACATCATCAAGTATACGAGATAATGCCAAATATGGTAAAGTTTTTGATTTTTTAAGGAATACTATTCAAGAAAATTACCAACATTTTAATGATAAATCAAAATTAAAAATTGTATCAGCATATTTTACGATTTATGCTTTCGCTGCTCTTAAAAATGAGTTAAAACAAGAAGTTTCTGATGTTAAGTTTATACTTGGAGAACCTTTTTCTGTTGAAAATTTAGGACTGAAAAATAAACGTTTTAAAATATTTAAAATGCAAGATGAAAACATAACGATAGATAACGTTTTACAGCAGAATAAAATTGCAAAAGAGTGTTATGAGTGGCTCAAACAAGGCAATGTGCAAATTAGAACTGCACCTAAAAAAGACAATAAAAAGACACTTATTCATGGAAAATTATATCATATTGAACAAGACCACAATGAAAGAGTTGTAGATGCTATTGTTGGGAGTTCTAATTTTACCGTAAATGGTCTTGGCATTGGAGATTGTTCAAATTTTGAATTAAATACCATTATTGATAGTGATAGTAGTAAGAGAGATTTAAAGGAATGGTTTAATGACCTTTGGAATAATAATACAGAAGATGCAAAAAAAGAAATTTTATCATATTTAGAAGCAATATATAAAGAAAATTCTCCGGAACAATTGTATTATAAAACTTTGTACCAAATTTTTGAAGAAAAAATTAATGAGCCAACACAAGAAGATATTGAAAATAATAAGAAATTTATTGAAACTAAAATATGGAATACTTTATATAGATTTCAAAAAGACGCTGTAAAATCAATTGTAAACAAATTGAATAAGTATAATGGCTGTATTTTGGCAGATAGCGTAGGTTTAGGTAAAACATATACTGCTCTTGGAGTTGCTCAATGGTTTATTTGCAAGAGAAAACCGAATGTTCTTGTTTTGGCTCCCGCAAGATTAAAAAATAACTGGGAAAAATATATTGCGCACAGTACAAAAAATATATTTAAAGAAGATGGTTTAAGAATAACATTAAAAGCTCATTCTGATTTAACCGCAGAAGTTAGCAATAAAGATTTTGATTGGGGTGATTTTGACCTTGTAATTATTGATGAATCGCACAATTTCAGGAATGCCACGAACAGTAAAACTGATAAATCCGGAAAAATTATAAAAATTAGCCGATATGACAAGTTAATGAATGATATTATAAAAAACGGCGCAAGACAACCTAAATTACTGTTATTGTCTGCCACTCCGGTTAATACATCTTTAAATGATTTAAAAAATCAAATTCGTTTTATAACATTAGATGATGACAAGGCTTTTGCAAAAAATATGGATATTCAAAGTCTTGAAGGAACAATTAAAGTCGCAAACAAAAAGTATGTTGAGTGGGCGGATGATGAAAATAGAACAAAAGATGTTTTGTTGGATAAAATGAATCCTAACTTTTTTAAGCTTCTTGATGAATTAACAATTGCTCGTTCTCGCAAACAAATTTCAAGAGGATACTCTAATAGTCAGGAAAATCCGGATAGATTTCCTAAACGAAAAAATCCTAAAACTATATGTAAGGGTATAGATATAAAAAATGAGTTTCCAAGTTATAAAGAAATAAATGATGAAATTTTAAAATATAAATTATATTTATTCAGACCTTCAAGATACATTATTAAAAATCATGAAAAATATAATGCAAATATCAAAAAAACAAACATGTCTCAGGAAGACAGAGAATATTATTTAATCGGAATGATGAAAATGGGTTTTTTAAAAAGACTTGAAAGCTCAATTGCCTCTTTCACAATTTCTATGAAAAATACTATTGATAAGATTGATGCCAGAATTAAATTAATTGATGACTTTCAGGTTCACAAAAGCAACGGAAAATTTGAAGATGTTGAAGAAAATCTGAATGAAATGGATGAAGATACAGAATTAAAAGATTTTACCGTTGGTAAAAAAATGATTTATGACTTATCAGATTTGGATGTCGAAAAATGGAAAAACGAATTAAAAAAAGACCGAGAACAAATTGAAAAAATTTATAACAAGGCAAAAGGAATAACCGCTGATAGAGATGAAAAGTTGCAAGCATTAAAAACTCTGATAGAGAATAAAGCAAAAGAAACAAATAAAAAACTTTTAATATTTACAACATACTCTGATACAGCGAAATATCTGTATGACAATTTAAAAAATCTTGTATTTGATGACTTTAAATTGAATATAGCACTTGTTTCAGGCAATGATTCTATATCAACATATGGGAAGAATAATTTTGATGAAATTTTGGAGAATTTTTCACCATATTCCAAATTGGGTGAAAAAAGAAATAACGCTGAACAAATTGACATTTTAATCGGAACAGATTGTATTTCAGAAGGACAAAACCTGCAAGACTGTGATACTGTTGTAAATTATGATATTCATTGGAATCCGGTCAGATTAATTCAAAGATTTGGTCGTATCGACAGAATTGGTAGCATCAATGATGAAATACAAATGGTTTGTTTTTGGCCTACGGAAGATTTGGAATCATATATTCAACTAAGAAATCGTGTGGAATCAAGAATGATTTTAGCAGATGCTTCTGCTACAGCTGATGATAACATTTTAGAAGGTGAAGATGCAGAAAAAGTTATAAAACACGATTTGAATTACAGGGAAAAACAACTTAAAAAAATAATTGAAGAAGAATCTATGGCGGGTTTTGAAGAATCCGAACAGGATTTGAACATGGCAGACTTTTCTTTGGAAGATTTTAGATCTGATTTGATGGATTTTCTAAAATTGAAAAAAGACGAATTACAAAATATCCCGTTAGGTGTTAGCGCTATTGTACCAAACAAGCTTAATAAAACTGAAACTGTTCCGAGTGGAATAATATTTTGTTTAAGGCAAAAAAATAATTCGGTTGATAATAAAAAACTAAATAAATTGCAACCATATTATTTAGTTTATGTAAAAGCTGACGGCAGCATTGTTTATACTTATGAAAATGCAAGAAAAATTTTAGAATTATACAAAGATTTATGTTTAGGAAAAACTCAGCCATTTATTGAATTATGTCAAAAATTCAATTCTCAAATGCAGTCTGAACAAGATTTTCAAAAATATAATAATCTTTTAAAATCGTCAATTACCGGTATAACAAGTAGTTATGAAACAATAATGTTTAAACAATCTTCAGGTAGGGGTGGTTTATTTCCTAATAGTGATGAACAAGTTAAAGATAAAGATGATTTTGAACTTATAACTTGGCTTATAATAGATGGCGGAGAATTAGTATGATTAATCCAGATATAAAAAAGAATATCTTAGATTTTGCACAAGGCAATTTATTGGATAATTCGCTAAATTTATTTAAAACACTCGGATATTTAACCAAAAGAACATACAAAGTCGCTTCTTTTGAAGATTTTAAAAATAAATTTTTAAAATCCGATTTTGATGAAAGTAAATTAATAACTACTGATTGGAAAGATGTTCAATTTCTGTTTGAATTACGTCCAGATGACTTAAATTCAGAGGATTCTTCTATTTCAACCGAGGTTGTAAACGGTAAAGATATAGAAGCATACTGGTTTATTGCAATAGAATTAAAAAATGATAATTACACAAAAAGACAACTGTCCGATATTACAAGAGAACTTAATAAACAACGCCCGATGCCAATATTTATCTTATTTAAATATGCGGATAGATTAACTTTTTCTATTATTGACAGACGTATAAACAAAAAAGATAGTGAAAAAGATGTTTTGGAAAAAGTTGTTTTAATTAAAGATATTAAAATTCAAGACACACATAGGGCGCATTTGAACATACTTGATGATATGTCATTTGACAAAATGCAAATAGATAATTTTGTTGAATTACATCAAAAGTGGCTTAAGGTTTTAAGCATCTCTGAATTAAATAAAAAATTCTATAACGAGCTTTCAAACTGGTTTTTCTGGATGATTGATACTTGCAAATTGTCTGTAAATAATGAACATAAAGCAAATATAATGTTTGGTATACGTATGGTTACAAGAATTATCTTTAATTGGTTCATTAAAGAAAAAGGACTTGTACCGGAAAAAGTATTTAAAAAAGAAACATATTTGAATATATTAAAACCTGAATATCAAGGAAATGGAGATTTGTATTATAAAGTTATTCTTCAAAACTTGTTCTTCGGGTGTTTAAGCAAACCTATGGATAGAAGAGAATTTGTACCCGATAAAAGATTTCAAGGTATAAGTGCCGGTTTTGATGTTAACAATTTATTCAGATATGCCAAATATATTGATAATATACAAAATATTATTGATTTATTTAAAAATATTCCGTTCCTTAACGGGGGGTTATTTGAATGCACGGATGATAAGAGAAATGGCAAATATATTGATGATTTTACAGACAATGATTCAAAAAATTTCTTAAATATTCCTGATGACATATTTTTTATGCAAAATGAAAAATGTGTAGATATTTCAGCACATTTTGATAATAATTCAAAATATAAAAACGCTAAAGTAAGGGGTTTATTTGAAATTTTAAATTCCTATAAGTTTACTATTGACGAAACAACGCCGATAGAAGAAGAAATTGCATTAGACCCTGAATTATTAGGCAGAGTTTTTGAAAATTTACTTGCTGCGCAGAATCCTGAAACGAAACAAACCGCAAGAAAATCAACAGGTTCTTATTATACCCCTCGTGAAATAGTTGATTATATGTGCGAACAATCATTATTTCAATATTTAAAAACGCAAATGGAACCTTTAAATATTGATAATATTGATAATAAACTTAAAGAACTGTTGTCATATTCTGAAACTCATTCGTTTACTGAAAATGAAGTTGATGAATTAATTAAGTCTGTAAATAATGTAAAAATATTAGACCCTGCATGTGGTTCAGGTGCGTTCCCAATGGGGTTGTTACATAAATTGGTACATGTATTATCAAAACTTGATCCTCATAACGGGAAATGGAAAATTTCACAAATAGAAAAAGCAGAGCAAATTGATGAACCTGATGCAAGAGAAGAAGCTGTAAAAATCATTGAGAAACAATTTAATGACAATGAAATGGACTATTCAAGAAAATTATATTTAATCCAAAATTGTATATTTGGTGTTGATATTCAACCAATGGCAACACAAATTTCAAGATTAAGATTTTTCATATCACTTATTGTTGATGAAAATATTAACAGAAATAAGTCTAATATGGGAATATTGCCACTGCCGAACTTGGAAACCAAGTTTGTTGCCGCTAATACATTAATAGGCTTACCTGTAGATAATTTATTTGCAACATTTCCCAATATAGTAAGACTAAAAAAAGAATTAGAAGACGTTAGAAATAAATATTTCAGAGCAAATAGCAGTCGTAAGAAAACAGAATTACAAAACAAAGATAATGATATAAGGTTGAGATTAAAACAAGAAGCTGTAACAAACGGTGCTACATTTGAAAATGCCGCATTATTAGCGGATTGGAATCCTTACGCAACAGATGTGTCATCTTCTTGGTTTGATTCAAAATGGATGTTTGGAGTAGATGGTTTTGATATCGTAATTGGTAACCCCCCATATATAGATTCCGAAGAAATGACAAGAACATTAGCTAAAGAGAGAGAAATATATACGCAGAAGTATAAGTCTGCAAAAGGTAATTGGGATATGTTTATAGTCTTCTGTGAATTATCAATATTACTTGGGAAATTAAATAGCGTGCATACATTTATTGTTCCAAATAAAATTTTGGCTGCACGTTACTCTGAAGAAATAAGAAAAATATTTCAGAGTAAAGATATAATTGAAATACGAGATTATTCAAGAATTAATGTTTTTGAAGAAGCCGCAGTTTATCCTATTGTTTACATTTTAAAAAATAATGAAAATGTAAAGGAAGATGTTACTATGGCAAAAATAAATAAAGAATTTAATATTGAAAGCCAAAATGTAATAAATCCGGATGTTTTCTATAGTGATATATTATGGGATAAATATTTTCAAGAAGATAATGCAGTAAAGATACTTATAAAAATTTCCAAAAATAGAAAATTGGCACAATATGGTGACTTTATATTAACAGCAGCTGCAACGGTTAATGAGGCATATCAAATAAAAGAAGTTTTAGAAGATGCACAAATTTTTGAAGAAGATAAATATTGTAAATTTATTAATTCTGGAACTATTGATAAATATAAAATTCTTTGGGGCATAAAACCAATGCAGTATATTAAAGATCGTTATGAATATCCAATTATAAGTAGAAACAATATTTCTAAAATTAATAATGCTCGTTTAAGACAAGCTCTATCACCTAAAATAGTAATAGCAAGTATGACAAAAGATCTTGAAGCTTTTTATGACTCAGGAAAATGTTTAGCGGCGAAATCAACAACCATTATATGTAGTTCAAATGAAAATAGGCTAAAGTATCTGACAGGTCTACTTAATTCAACATTAATTTCATGGTGGTATAAGATTAATTATAATTCTTTAAAGATGTCAGGCGAAGCACTAAATTTCGGAAGCAAGGAAGTAGGAAGTATCCCTATATTATTTAGAGATGACACATTACAACACAAAATTATAAATTTAGTGGACAAAATAACTGATAATGAGACAAATTATGCAGATGAAAGTTCTTGTTATACTAAAATAGACATAATGGTTTATAAACTGTATGACTTAATATATGAAGAAGTCAAAACCATAGCCCCAGACTTCTCAATGCCAGAAGAAGAATATACAAATTATGAATTATAATAGAAAATTATTGGAATGTGAGGATTATGGATATTTTAATAATTGGTAACGGTTTCGATTTAGTTCATGGACTGAAAACATCATATAAAAATTTTCTAAAATTTTGCAATAAAAAACGCTTGAAGATTGTACAACAAACCAATTGAGTTATAAAGATTATTGTAAGAACAATCTATGGATGAAACATATTATACAACGACAAGTTGAATTAGGTGATAATTGGATAGATCTTGAGAATGAAATATATAATGTAATTAACAAAATAAAAGAATTGCCAATAATTACTAATAGTGGTTCAGTTGAGAAATAATGACCTCAAGTATTATCTGTATTTTTAATTTTCAAAATATAAAAGCTTATTTAAGAAAACCGTATTTTAATGAAAATTTCGGGAATAAGCAAGAATCTAATGGAGTATACCGTAGTAATCTACCTTTTGTTTATTATATTTCAAATTTGAAAGATTTTATACATTTCTTATATGAGCAATTGCGTGAATTTACCAAAATTTTTGAAGTCTAACTGATAGATTTTATCATCCATTGATTATTATTGGTATTTTTGTTGTTAATTTTCTTGCAATTCACCCGTTTCAAGATGGAAATGGCAGATTATCAAGAGTTTTAACAAATCTTTTATTGTTAAAATCCGGTTACTTATATATTCCGTATAGTTCAACAGAATCAATAGTTGAAGATAATAAAGAGGCCTATTATAGCGCTTTAAGACAAACTCAAACAACTCTAAAGACTGAACCTAATTATGAACCATGGTTAATATTTTTCTTAAAAACTCTGCAAAAACAGAAAATTAGATTAGAATACAAATTAGAACATACAGAAATAAAGAAATTATCAAATTTGGATTTGCCGGAAGTTTCTGCAAAGATTATGAAAGTTTTTGAAACAAAAGACCGTGCAACAATTTCGGAATTATCAAAGATAACAGGAGTGAACCTAAATACAATAAAAAAACATTTGGCAAATTTGGTTGAGAATAATTACTTAATCAAGCATGGCAAAACCCGTGGTGCTTGGTATACGAAAAAATAATTAATTTTAAGAAGATATCCATTCTTGTGGAATTAATGCCCCACCATTACTCCAATCGGCAACAATGTGTTTATATTCATCAGGAATATCTCCCCAAACTAATTCATCCGCATGGTCGGACACTATAATTTGCAAGTTACCATTAGCATCTTTAACTGCTTCTTCAAAAGTTTTAAACATTTTTTGAACTTGTTTAATATCTTTGTCTTCAAAAATTTTATCTTCTTTTTTTAGAATTTTTTGAGGAAAATATACTTGGCTTGGTTGATCGTACATTACAAAATTAAGTATCGGAAGTTTCTTTTCTATAAAATGAAAATGAAATCCTAAAATTATTCCAATATGAAAAGCTACCCAATTGGAACCACTGCCCGTTTCCCACAAATAAAAATCCTTATGTGTATATTCTTCCTTTTTAACTTTAATAGTCATATCCTCTTTAATAAATTGCGAAATATAATGAAATTCTTTTATATCGGGCAAATATTTTTGTCCATATTTTATTATATTTTTAATGCAATTATTGTATTCTGCTTCAACATCATCTATACTTATTGCATCAATTTGTTTTTGAATATCTTTTATTCGTTCATTTATATCTTCATCTTTTGAATTGGCAAATTCTAATAAAATTTTTGATTTTATAATTATATCTTCATAAATTTTTTCTACAATATTTTTCTTTTCACCAATTTTAGAAATTTCAAATTTTTCATTTTTTAAAGCTTCAATATTTATTGAAATATCATTAACTTCTTTATCAATGTCTAAAAGTTTTTTGACATATAATGCAATTTCAGGTTCAAGCTTTTCATTTAAATTATTAGTCAAAACATCTAAATTTGAACATAGTTCTTCTAAATCCTCTAAACAAGCTGTTTCTTCTGTATTTTCTTCGCAAAAGGATTTAATGAATTTTGCAATTTCCAAACGATTTGACTTCATTTTTAATTTTTCATTACGTTCTTTTAATAATTCTATAAGCTCCTCTATATGCTCTTTCTGCGATTGCAATGTTATTAATCTACTGTTTAATGGTTCTATTTCTTTGTTAATATCATTTAATAAATCACTAATTGAATCTGCCTTTTTTAAACTTGGAGATAAATCTCTAATAGTTTTTTCAGAAAGTGTTTTTAAAATATTCTTATATTCTTTTTGATTTCTGACTTTATCAGAGTAAGTTTCATCAAGCAAACCATATTTAATTGCATTTGAAATGATAGATTCACATTTTTCAAGTTGTATGTTTTTAGCTCTTTTCATTTCTTCTTTCCTTTTGTTTAATTTATTTAACTTTTCTTTTAAAGCATCTAATTTAATTCTATTTTCTATATTTTCTAATGTTTCTGCACCAATCACAAGATTAAAGACCGGTAACATTAAACGCTTGTATTGTGAAGTATCCATTTTATATAGTAAACAATTTGGATTAGCGACAATATATTGTGGTTGAAAGTTAAATGTAACCAAATCCCTAAAACTTAGTCTTGAATTTCTTATCCCTAAAGAGTTAGTTGGTTCGTAAAAAGGAACACCCATAATTTTATTTAATTCTAATTTAAAATCTTCAACATCCTTTTCATCGCTTCTGTCAATAAGCATAGGTATGTCTTTAATATTTTCTAATACTATAATTTTATTACTTGTATCATCAAGGTTCTCTCTTACTATTAACACTTTTGTCTCATTAATATTTAATACAATTCCAAACCAAGCTGAATAATCTCTAATATGACCTACTGGAATTTTATTTTGTGTACTACCTAAGCAATAATCTATTATAGGTATAATTGCAGATTTGCCTGTTTGTGATAACCCATAAATTATATTAATTTTACCCTTTGCAAATGAAAGGATTTTTGGTTCTAATTTTGGATTTTTAGCCCATATTACAATATTTTCTATTTGAATATTTTTCATTATAGAATTACCTCTAAGTTTTTAATAACATTATTAATATCGTTATCTTTTGCATAAATTTTTGCCAATATATTCGTAGCTTTTGTTAGAGCCATCAATTCTTCATTTAATCCTTTGTTCTGTAAACTTATATCATTTGTTTGAACTGTTCCATCAGAATTAACCGCTATTAAATTTGCTTCTATAGCAAATATAATTGAAGACATAACAAACTCTCTAAATTTTAATATTACTCCATTTATAGTTCCAAGAGCAAAGTTATCTTTTGATTTCCCTATATATTCTATTTTTTCATATAGTTTACTTATTTTTTTAATTTGGTGAGATTTATTAGCATTATCAAACCAAAATATAAGTTCTCTCACATCTCTAACCATTATTAATGGTATAAAAATAAATATATCAAGTAAATTCGAACAAATACCTCTTTCCTGATAAAAAGTATTTGAAAATACATATATTAAATAAGCCCCGAGAGCAGGATTTTGTATGTCATTACAGTATTTTTTATATATTGTTTTCATAAAAGTCCTTAAATTTATCTTTATATTGATAATGCCATCCCACAGAATAATCATGATTTACAGGCTTATTTGCTAATACATTATAAATACCTCGTGCTACTCTCTTTTGAGAACCGCGAATAGTTAATCGTTTAGGTTTTATATTGTTACCTTCATTGCAGCATCTATCATATAAATCCGCACCATCATATTCTTTATTTTGCCTACTAAGATAATTTTTATGCTCTTTCCATTCATCTTTTGCGTCATAATATATTTGATTAATATCTTGTTCATTTATATATCCGTTAGCAGAACAATCTGCACATAAAATTTCCCAAGCAATAGAATCTCTTATTGCAGTTTCAATAGAGTCATTTAAATTAACTTCTTCTAACTGTTTTACCATTAAAGAATCTTTTAAGTTTTCGATTTTTCCGATTTCTATGTTAAGACTATCAACTAATTCATATTCGTTAAGTCTATCATATCTATCTTTATAAAAATTAAATTGTTGACGAGTTATTTCTATAACTTTTTCGGTCTTTAGTTTTGGATTTTCTAGATCAATACCGAAACGTCCCTTTATATAAACATTGAAATTATTTATCGGCTTAAAAGTTTCACCATATTTACTTGTAAGCATGTTTAAAAAATCCTCAGATGAAGATTTTATAGGTTGTTCAACATAAAAAGAATTTAGAATATGTCTTAATAATTCTTTATTTGTATTTAATTTGCTAAAATATTGTTTGATTTCATTATTATCATCTTTTTCTTTAAAATATTCTTCTTGCTTTTTCCATATTTCATCAAAATTATCTTTATTCTTTATGTTCAAAAAGTCATTTGCTAAATCGCCAATTTCACATTTACCCCAAGAATATATTACAAATTTAATATCACTGCAGATATTATCTTTATTTGAGGTTTCTATTGTACAAAACCAATTATATAGGGTATTCCACAAATCCTTTGAATAATCAGTCAAATTATAAGGTGATTTGTATTTTACTTGTTCTAATTTTTGAATTCTTCCATTATAGTCAAATATAGAAATATCATCTAAGTTTTCAATTCTTACTTTTCCAATAGAGTCATCTGACACGATATGATATAATGCTCTTGGAGCTTCAACATAGTAGCCTAAGAATGAATCTGGTCTTTCGTTGTTAAGAGAAGAATTGCTCATTCCATAATTATAACTGTAAAAATTACTCTTGTAGTATTTTGTAACATTTTATTAACAAGTAATTCAATCTCCATTTTATTGTTAATTGCATCTTGTTCTCAATGCTAAATTACAATATCCTTATGAAATTAACTTTAAAATTGACAAAAAATTACCAAGACATAGAGCAACTTTATAGGCTTATGTGTTTCCATATTTTTGCACATAATAGAGATGATTATTCAAAGAATTTTTCTTATATTTATAATGAAGCAAAAAAAGAGTGGCACTTGTCACCAGCTTATGATTTAACTTACAGTTCGTCTTTTAATGGCGAACATGCTACAACAATTGATGGAGAAGGTAAAAATCCAAATTTAGATAATATTTTGTCGGTTGCTAAAAATATAGGTTTAAAAGAAAAATTGGCAAAAGATATTGCGTCTGAAATTAAAAATCAGTGTACTGGTTTGCAAAAATATAGACAATAAGCTCTCTTTAATTTAAACTTGTTCCATGTTGCAAAAATCTTTGTAAATACACCATTTGCAGGCGTCTTTGTCGTAAGTCGGAGCAAATTCATAGTCTCTGATTTTCTGGATTGCAGATTTAAATTTCTCTTCTATTTCAAGGCAATTTTCTTCGCTGAGTTCCAAAGTTAGGTTATTTGTGAAGTCCTCCGGATATATAAATGTTGTATTTTTAACTTTTTCATTTGTTGCTTTTTCAAAATAGTATTTATATAAACCGATTTGATTGTAATAATCCTCATGATCTCCATTTGGACAAATTATTTTTTCCGATTTTGCAGAACCTGTTTTGTAGTCATATATTGTATAAGATCCGTCATCGTTTTTGTCGATTCGGTCAATTATTCCCTTGAATTTAACTCCATCAAGTTCAAGAGTTATTTTTTCTTCTGCTTTAAATAAGTTTGAAATAGGAGTTGCACAAAGTTGCGGGTAATATTCTTGTAATGCTTTTTCACCTCTTTCAATGTGAATTTTTCTTTGTTCAATTGTGGACATTGGTAATGTTTGTAATTCTTTTTTAAATTGGTTAATAAAAACTTCACTAGATGGATATTTACCATTTTCAATCGCAAATTTAACTGCAAATTCACAGGCTTTGTGTATAGCTGAACCATAGCTCATAGAATCAGGATTCCCGTCTTTTGCTCCTAATTCTAAAATATAATTGTATAAATATTGTCTTGGGCATTTTAGGTAGGTATTGATAGAAGTGGGAGAGAAATATTTCCCATTTAATTTTTTATCAACGATTTCGCAGAAATCTTTTTGATAGTCATAGCTCCTTTTTAGAAGTGATTTTGTTCGTTCTTTCCAATATGAATCTATATCGTATGTAAATGGTTCTTTTTCTTGTTCAAGATTTCCTTCAATATTTAAAACAAATGATGTTGGTGTTTTAATTTTTCCCTCAACCGATTTAGGACAAGATAAACGTAGCGTATGTTTTGCTCTTGTTATTCCTACATACATAAGTTTGATTTTATCGGATATTTTAAGTTCTTTTAGCTCTTCTTCTGTTTTATATTCAGATGGTGACAGAGGAATAATCGGTTTCATTGAACTTCTATCACTCTCCCATTTCTCACGAAGTAAGTTTGGCATATAAACATATTCAAATTCCCGACCTTTTGCGGAGTGATAAGTTGATAATTGTATTGCATTTAATGTTAGGGGTGCTTTGTCTGTTTTAATCTCAATTTCATCATTTATACACATATCAATATATTCAATAAAATCTTCAAGACTGATTCTTTTATAAGTGCTTGAAAAATCAACAGATTCATCTGTTATTTTTTTCAAGCCTGCAATATTTTCGACTTTATTTATTTCAGAATTTAGATAATAATTAAAAATTCCGGTTTTTGCCCCGACTTCTAAAATAGTATTTTTTAAAGTCTCATTTGTTTTATAATGTGATAGATATTCAAAAGTTTGTATAAATTTTTCAATTTTAGCTTTGTCGATGTATTCGTCTGGGTTGATTGCCTTGACGGCATCAACAAAAGATAGATATTTAGATTTTTGTCCATAAATTTGTTCAAAATCTTTTGGGTGAATATTAAAGGGTTCAGATAGTACGAGTTTGAAAAACTTATCACTGTGTAGTTCAGGATTTGTCAACAGTTGCAAATAATAATATAAAACTGTTGATGATTTTATTTCAAAGATACTTTTACCCTCTTTGAGTTCAGATGGGATATTTCGTTCTTTTAAAAGTTCTGAAAAAGTGGTTAATTCTCCATTTGTTTTTGCTAAAATCGCAATTTCAGATAGCTTTTTGTTTCCATTTTCATCTTTGGGACAGTTTTCAGAATTTATCAAAGTATCAATTTCATCTACGATTTCTTGGTATTCTTGTAAAATGTCTGCATATTTGTAAAACCTTACTTGTTTGTCTTTTGAGATTATATCGGTGTTTTTTGCAACTAGTTTTTTAGTAATATTGAATTTTGCAAAATTTGAATTGGTTTCTAATCTTTTTAAGTCTTGTTCAACAATTTTTCTTGCAGTATCAAGAATACTTTGAGTTGAGCGCATATTTTCTGTTAGGCATATAACACGAGTGTCTGGAAATTTTATCAAGAATTTTTCAATTGTATCAAGTTTTGCTCCTTGGAATGTGAAAATAATCTGGTCGTCATCTCCAACAACAAAAACATTTTGGCTGTCTAGTGATTCTGTCAGATTGAATACAATTTCATTTTGGTTTTTGTTTGTGTCTTGATATTCATCAACAAGAATATATTCATAATTATTTGCAATTTTTGATAAGAATGCAGATTCTGTTTCAAACTTTTCCAAAACGAAATTAATCATGTCATTAAAATCTACATAATGTTGTTCTTCCATTTTAGAAGTATAAAGCTCGTAAAATTTCCACAATTCTTTTGCTTTGGCAATTTTCTTTTCTGACTTTTCGATTGCTGTTAGGAGTTTTTTTGTTATCTTTTGTCCTTTTTCAGTTTTTTCTTTTAATTCGTTTTTTAGAGTATTAAGTTCTGGAATCCAATCTTGATTGTTTTCTAAATTGTAAAAATATTTATCTTTATCTAATCGGTTAGACTTTATTTCATTTATTCCGTTTTTAATTTCTGTAATAAAATAATATGGGTCATTTCGTTTTGTTCTGTATACGTCTGATTGAATTTCATCAATGCATTCTTTTAACAACTGGTTTGACATTGCAGATGTTATAACTTTGAAATTATTTGGGAGTTCAAAATCTGCTAGATTTTCTGAAATTATTTCATTACAAAAACCATGATATGTGTAAATATTTACTCCAAAATCTGCCCTATTTAATTCCTTTTCTAAACGTGTTCTCATTTCGTTTGTAGCTGCATCAGAAAATGTTAAACAAAGAATTTTTTCAGGGTTAATTTTTCGTTCAATCATTGATTTAATTCTTTGAATGATTGTATAAGTTTTACCTGTCCCCGGACCTGCTAAAACTAAATATTTACCCTCAATATTATCAATACATTCTTGTTGTTTTTCATTTGGTTTAAATTTTGTTGCAGTATTCATATAAAACTCCTTTATTTTAAAATACATAAAAATCAATGAGATTTCCAGTATAAATTTTAGAAGTTTTTTAAGAAGAGTGTGGAACTTTTTAAAGCTCCACACTACATTTATTAGAGGGACTATTTGTCCAATATTTCTTTTAAGTCTTTTTCTGGAGTGGTTGTTGGCTGAATTTTAAATTTTTCAATTAGAAAATTTAAGATATTTGGTGAAATGAATGCAGGAAGTGTTGGACCAAGTTTTATATTGTGAATATCAAGAGATAATAGGGTTAATAATATACAAACTGCTTTTTGTTCATACCACGACAATACAAATGATAGTGGTAATTCGTTGACAGAACAATTAAAGTTTTTCGCAAGTTCCATTGCTACTCTAATTGCAGAATATGCATCGTTGCATTGTCCCATATCAATGATTCTTGGAATTCCGTCAATGTCGCCTAAATCAAGGTCATTAAATCGATATTTGCCACAAGCGAGAGTTAAGATTATACTATCTTTTGGTGCTTTTTTGACAAATTCTGTATAATAATTTCTCCCGGGTCTTGCTCCGTCACAACCTCCAACAAGAAAAATATGATTTATTTTTTTGTTTTTAATTGCCTCAATTGTTTTATCCGCAATTGATAAAACTGTGCTATGACCAAATCCGACAGTTAAAATATCTCCGCCATTAATACCTGTCATTTTTTTATCTTCTTTATATCCGCCAAGTTCAAGTGCTTTTTCAATAATCACAGAAAAGTCTTTTTTGTCACAAATATGAATGCATTCCGGATATTCAACAACTGATGTTGTGAAAACTCTATCTTTGTAACTATCTTTTGGAGGCATAATACAGTTTGTTGTGAATAAAATTGGGGCAGGAACACTGGTGAACTCCTTTTGTTGATTTTGCCAAGCTGTGCCAAAGTTTCCTTTAAGGTATGGATATTTTTTTAACTCAGGATACGCATGACTAGGAAGCATTTCTCCGTGGGTGTAGATATTTATTCCTTTATCTTTTGTTTGTTCTAATAAAAGTTGTAAATCTTTTAAATCGTGTCCTGAAACAATAATAAATGGTCCTTTTTCAATATTTGTTGTAACTTTGGTTGGCTCAGGATTCCCAAAAGTTTCAGTATTCGCTTTGTCTAAAAGTTCCATACATTTTAGGTTTATTCTTCCTGTTTTTAGAACAAGTTTGCTTAATCCATCTTGAGATGATTCTTTTGAAATTGTTCTTAATGCTTCATAGAAAAAGTTGTTAACTTCTTCATTTTTATATCCTAAAATTCTCGCATGATAAGCATAAGCAGCCATTCCTTTTAGGCCAAAAAGAATTAAAGATTTTAAACTCCTTAAATCTTCTGAACAATTCCAAACATCATTGATATCAAATTTGAAATTACAAGAAATTCTATTTTTAATTTTATCTGTTAAATTTTTAATTGATGTGTTGTCAAAATTTACGTTTGTTATTGTTGTAAATAACCCATCAATAATTAGTTTTGTGTTTTCGTCATTAATTTCTTCGCAGTTTGCAAGTTCAATTACAGAGCTAGTTAATTCATCTTGCAAATTTGCAGTATCAGGTTCTTTCCCGCAAACACCTTTTTTAGTGCAAGCCTTATGAAATGCGGTTTGTTCGCATTGAAAACAAAACATACTCATATTTTTTACTCCTTATTTTTATTTTTTCAAAGATATTTTTTAATAGATGTAAAAAATACGTTATTGTACAATTAGCTAATTTTATTAGTGTGCATTATGTTTTCCGTGTTCTTTATGGAATGTACTCCATTTAAAACTCGGATAAGTTTCTTTCATTTGTTCCCACGCAACATGAATATCAAAGTCTTTCATTTCTTCTTTTCGTTCTTTTTCCCAACCTTTGATAAAGTCTATACAGGCATGGTCAATATAATGAAGTTTTTCAGCACATAAAGTTATATTTTTATCTTTTGGTAAATGTTCTAAAGCATCAATTAGTGTCGGTAATTGTAAAAATGTAATATTCCCGTGAATTTTTGCGATTATTCGATTTTCTTCTTCAATAGTTTGCGTATCAATATCAACTTTTAACACTTTATACGCACTTTTAATAAATGCACAAGCAAAACCAATTAAAATTCCTTCAAAAAGATTTGTAAATAATATTGATACTAGTGTAATTACATAAATTGCAAATTCACCCTTACTTAATTTGTAGATGTATCTTGCAGCTTTGATATCAATAAGTTTATATCCTGTGTAAACAAGAATTGCTGCTAACGCACAAATTGGAATGTATTTTAATACCCAAGGTAGCAATGATACAAATAACAGTAGCCAAATACCGTGCAAAATTGCTGATAATCTTGTTTGAGCATCAGCATTAATATTTGCGGCACTTCTGACAATTACACCGGTGATTGGCAAACCTCCGATAAGTCCTGATAAAGAGTTCCCAAGTCCTTGTGCAATGATTTCTTTATCGTAATTTGTTTTTGATCGGTCGCACATTTTGTCAATCGCAGCGGACGTCAAAAGAGTTTCGGCACTTGCGATGAATGTTATAACTAATGCATTTATTATTACACTTATATTCAAAATATTTTGAAAAGCAGATGGTTTTATAAACGTTACTCCGCTCCAAAAATTTGAATCAATTTGAATATAGTTGATGTCAAAATGGCATAAATTTGCAACAAGAGATGAGATAATAATTCCGACCAGTGCTGCAGGTACAATTTGAACTTTTTTCGGCATATACGTGTTCCAGCCTAAAATAATTGCAATTGTCAAAAGCCCAATCATACAGGCATGATGGTGTGGAGAACCATCAAAAGGTAAAACTGAATTATAAATTACCCGAAATAAGTCTGTGATATTTGCAATGAAATTATTTTTCGGAGTGTTATCGAGCATTATGTGAAATTGGGATAAGAAAATTGAAATCCCGATTCCGGCAAGCATACCTTGAATAATTGCCGGTGAGATTGCTCTAAACCATTTGCCAAAAGATAAAAGCCCAAATATAATTTGTAAAATTCCAACTAAAAATATAATTAAAAATAGTTGTTCAATTCCCATTTTTTGAATTATTTCGACAATAATCAATATTAAACCTGCTGCAGGTCCGGAAACTTGTAACGAGTTTCCAGAAAACATTCCAACAACAATACCGCCGATTATACCAGAAATTATACCGCTATAAATTGGTAAACCACAAGCTATTGAAATTCCTATTGCAAGTGGTAATGCAACCAAGAATACTATTATTGAGGCTAAAAAATCTTTTTTAATTATATCTAACATTCGTTCTTTTCCTTTTCACGCAAAATCATTTTATCATTTAAGTGTAAAAAATACAATTAAGAACTGTAAAAGTGTTAGTAAGGAAGTTTTATTTTAATCTGTTCATTTTCGTTGAAATCAGACGGACGAGATTTTTTCTCACTATTTCCAAGCATTACAACAGCATCAACTTTTGCCATTGTTTTTTGTGTGTTTGCAGGAAATACCGTTATGTCTTGATATTCATAACTTTTTATGAGTTTTCTGATTCTTTCTTTGTCCATTGGAGACAATTGCATAGAACGAATGGTTATGTTTGAAATTCTGCCATATTTATCAACATTGAATGAATAATAAAACCAAGAGCCGAGTTCATAATCATCAAGAGAATGAATATACATGCTATCATCAATAATCTGATTTATGAAATTACTCTTCCACGTATTCCAATCAATATTTTTTACTATATATCTGTTCCTTTGTACGGGTTGAAAATCTTTTTTAATCGGCTTTGGTGTATAGTGTGTATTGTTTAAACCATTTTCAATATCACGCATTTTGTTTTTTTGATTTTCGTAATCCGCAAGTTGTTTATTTAACTTTGAATTTTGATTTTTAAAATTATTTGTAGTGTATTTTATTGAGTTGTTAGAAAATCTATTACCTGTGTTTGAAAAATCGGTATTTTGAGTTGTTGAATTTTGGTTTTGGAATTTAATGTTGTTTGCATCTAAATTTATATTTTTGTTGGTCGCAGAAACATCTGTGTTTGATAATTTCGATTGGTTTACCTTAATATCAACATTCTCATTTTTAATATCGGTGTTATCATTTTTTAGTGTAAAATTTTGGTTTGTAAATTGAATTTTCTTCCTTTGGGAAGAGTCATCTATAGTTAGTACACAAATTGTCACTAATATAAAAATAGCTATTCCCGATGTAATGAACCACTTTTGCATTTTCTATTTAATCCAACATTGATAATAATTCATTATAGTTATTGATTTTGAACATTGTAGAGCTCAAAAGATGTGTTTCTGCGATAAGTAAAGCTGTTGGTACGAGTGCTGTTACAAAACTTAAAAACATACCTTGAATATCTCCACCTATTTCAGTGATGAAATAAGATACGTTCATTGTGAATTCAATAAGGATAATGAAACAAGCAATAGACATTACAACATTTTTTTCTCTTGAAAGATTTCTCATTGAATCAATACCAAGAACGGTTACACCGTGGCTGTTGTAATCATGAAATCCGTCAAATTTAATGATTTCAGAACCTTTAATTTGTTTTGAGATTGTAAAGGCTCTAACAAAAGAGAAAAATGCGAAAATAATCAAAAATGTTGCTAGAACCAAGAATATCGGGCTAAATCTTAAACCGGAAATTCTTACCCAATTAGCTGCTTCTGGGAAACAACTTGCTAATGTGTTAGAAACACCATAAGCTAGAAATGGAGCTGTTAAAATTCCGATAAAAGTTTCAACAATCATTTTTAATTGGTTATTAACTAAGTTATTTTTGATACTATTTATTCTGTTTTCGCTTAATTTATTAACAAAAGTATTGATTAGATTTCTGTAGTTTTTCATTACGGATTCAAAATCTTCTCTGTATTCATAATTTGTTAATTGGTGTTGATAATTTTTAATTTGGAATTTGAAATATCCGCAAGCTGTTGCAACTGCTGTTAAAGCCCCTACAAATAGTAGTGAAATAAAAAATGATGCAGCTAAAAATCCCGGAATTGTTTTGTAATAAAATAAATTGATTACATAAATTATGAACATAAAAATTATGCCGGTAAAAATTATCAATTTTTGTGCAATATCAGAATCTCCAAGTCTTTTAGTTTGGTTGAAGTCTAGTAATGCATAAACTCCTTGTTTCAAAATCATGGATATTGCAATAACAATTGCCGATATGCAGATTAAAAATCCAACATTTGTTGTTAGATTTAATACAGCAGATGAGTTATCAACTTTTAAGCCAAGTAAAAAGTTTGTAACTCCAAAAGCACTTACAATTGATAGAATTACCATAGCAATGTGCAAAACTACCGATGTGATATTTGCAGATCGGATTAAATTTTTTAGTTCTACAAGTTTATAGCCAATTTCTTTTATGATGGCAATCCTGTTTGTTTCAACCGGACTATTGAAAACATCTTCTTTTATATTGTTTGAAGTAGTTTGTACCGTTTGAGCTGTTTTTGTACGTGTAGTTGCTCTTGTTGATTTTTGAGAACTTGTCTTTGGTAGTTCAATTGAAACTTCAATATTGTCATGAAGGGTAGGAGAACTAAGTGAAAAATTCTGTGGAACAAGGACTTTAGAAAAAGATTTATTGTTTAACAAAATTTCTTTATCGTTGTTTGAATTAACCAAAACGTAGTTGTTATATTTTTGAGTATAAATAAGTTTTAAAGTTGTTTCTTCTTTTAATTCTTCAATAAAAAAATTACAACTATCGTTATTTCCGATAACGATAGTGTTTTGGTTTTCAAATTCTTGAATTTTATCTAAGTATTTTATAATAATTTTCATATAAAGCTCTACTCCATTGTCTTATTACCTTCCAATAGCATTTAAAAATCTCCTAAGTGCCTTGTTGGAAGTCATTTCAGTTCCGATTATCAAATGATTTTCTCCCAAAACAGGAGTTAATTTTTCTTTTACCATATCAAGTTTTTCAGGTTCTGCATATAAGAACATCATCGAAAAATTTCCGATTTGATTTTTAACTTGTGCAACTTCATCAGGGAAAGTGTTCCAGTTGATTTGTTTTGAAGAAGCACCTTCATTTTCCAAATCTCCAATTACGACAACGGCAGGAACATATCCGTCTTTTTTCATGTTTATTGCGTGGTTAAATGCTTTTTTTAATGATAAACCATAAGCCGTTCCGTATTCTTTAGAATTAATTTGAGTGAATTTTTCCATTGATTTCCGAACTTCTGCACTTGATTGTGGAGAGCCTTCATAAATCAAATATGAATCTTCTGACACTCGAAGAATTTTGATATTGTCTTCCGGGTCAAGCATTGAGCAAAGTTGCCTAATTATCATTTTCTGTTTTGGTAATCGTTTTTGGTTTGATGCTGATGAATCAACTACAAAAATTACTGCAGCTTTGTGAAAATCATCAACTTTTAATTTTGATAATCCCAAAATTGACAAGCCTAACAGTACAAAGCAAATTGCTGAAAATATAATTATTTTAAATGTATTATTCATACTTAATAAAATACCATAAAATTTAAAAAATCGAAATCATGTAAATGTATGAATGATTATTATAGCCAAGGGTTAATCAGGAATTTTATAGCACGTCCTTGGATATGTTCATTCATTGCATATTCAACTTTGTCAAGTGGTAACGTATCTGTGATTAATTTTTCTACTTCCATATCCCCTGATGCAATGTAGTCTAATGCCATTCTAAAATACTTTGGCGTATGGTGGAAAACACTCATCATTTTGATATCTCCATAGTGCATTTTTGTTGTGTCAAAGGTTACTTTAGAACCCGATTTGCAACCTCCAAAGAAATGCACTGTTCCTCCAGGTCTTACACAGGCAAAAATTTGTTCCCAAATCTCCGGTAATCCAACGCACTCAATTGCCACATCAAGTCCTTTATTCTCATCTGAAAATTCTCTAAAAATTCTTTCCGGATTAGAATATTTTTTTAAGTCAATAATTTCATCAACATGGGCAAAATCTTCAGCTGCTTTAAGTTTCATTGGATTTCTTCCTGCAACGATTACTCTTGCTCCCATTAGTTTTGCAACCCTTGCAAATAATAATCCTATCGGACCAATGCCGATAATTCCGACACTATCGCCTGCTTTAATTCCTGTTCTTTCTGCCCCATGAACAACGTTTGCTAAAGGCTCACAAAATGCAGCTCTTTCAAAACTCAAGCTGTCCGGTAAGTGGAGCATATTCTTTTTTACGATTCTGGCTGGAACTGTAATGTATTGAGCATAAGCTCCGTTTAAAAGATTTAAATTTTCGCATAAATTATATTCTTGTTTTTTACAGTAGAAACATTCACCACATGGAGCTGAATTTGCGGCAACTACTCTGTCACCAACTTGAAAACCCTCAATATTTCGTCCTACTCGTTCAATAATTCCTGCAAATTCGTGCCCAAATCCTGACGGAATTTCTTTGATTAAAACAGGGTGACCTCTGCGGAAAGTTTTTACGTCTGTTCCACAAGTCAAAGCTGCCATAATTTTTACAACGACTTCACCATCTTCCGGAGGTTTTACCATAACTTCTTCATATCGTATGTCTTTTGGTCCGTAATATTGAATTGCTTTCATTAAAGTTCCTTATAATTTTATTAATTTGCTATTTTTATGTATGCTTTTAAAATCTTATTATCTAGAGTGTCATTGATGGCTTTTTGAACATTTTCTAAATTGTATTCGGTTGATAATCCTGAAACTTTGACATCTTTATTTTTTAATAATTCAAAAGAATCTTTTAAATCTGCAGGAGATGGAGAATAACTTCCAAGAACTGTCAATTCTCTATAATAAATTTCATTATTTGCATATCCAAAGTTTTGCGGAGTGCTTGAAAATACCAAAATTTTTCCGCCATCTCGAACATATTTCAAAGCGGTTGGAATTGCCTTATCAGAACCAGATGTCATAAAAACACCATCTGCTTTGATACTGTCACACATTTCAGTAACTTTAAATGCTTCAATTCCTAAGTTTTTTAAAAGTTCAACTCTTGATGTAATTAAATCACAACCGATAACATTCATACCGAAAGCTTTCAGTGCTTGAGCCATAAGTATTCCGATTGAACCTAAGCCGACAACTAGTGCTGTTGAATTTTGTCTTAAACCTGCCCTTTTCACAGCTCGAATGCAACAACCTAATGGTTCATAAAAAGCGACTTCGTCATTTGTCAAATTTTTAGGTTTTAGATACGCAACATTTCTAAGATGTTCTTCTGATACAAAAACATACTCACTGAACCCTCCAGGGAAAATGTTTGTTTCTTTAAAATGTCTGCACATAGAAACATTCCCATTTTTGCAGTATTCACATTTGCCGCAGGGAATGTGGTGAGAAGTTATGATTGTATCACCAACTTTGAAGTTTGTATCTGAATTTATATCAGTAATAAATGCTACGATTTCGTGACCTAAAACAGTTCCTTGTTTTGCTCTATGCTGAGTTAATTTAACTATATCAGAACCACACAATCCACAACCGAGAACTTTAACCAAAGCACCTTTGCGACCATTTAATTTTTCATCTTCTCTATTTTTTATAACAAGAATGTCATTTTCAATTTCTGCAACTTTCATATCGCCTCACTCTTTCACCTTGATTCTATCACAAAGGGAATGAAAGAGGAAATTAATTGAAATGGACTAACAGTTCATAATTGGAGTAATACTATGCGCGTGTAACTTTTGCTTTTTTAATTTTTATTGCTCGTTTGAGGATTGCAAGATAATCTGGTTTTAGTTTTGTCATAAGGTTATCGCTATGTTTTGCTAATATAATGAAACTTGCAAAAAGTGGCATAAATATTGGTTCTTTTGTTGTTGCTCCACCGAATAAGCTCCCAAGTGTTGCAAGTCCATAGAAAGATGTGCTTTTTGAAAGCATTTTATAATTTCTTGCAATTCCTGTCCCTTTTATTGTATTAACACCTGTTATTACTGATGAAATTCTTCCAATATTTAATGTCATTTTCTGTCCCCCATTTTTAAAAAAATTGTAATTTGAAAACACCCCTAAGTCTACTTCTGGTCAACTCTTTATTCACTTTACTTAATAATTCGGCATGTTCTTTTATTTTGTAATATAATTATGTTTGATAGACTAGGGAAATAGAGGGTATTTTATATGACATTGAGATACGATTGCGGCGAAGTTATTACAGCAATGGTTACACCTATGGATAAAACAGGTGCAATTGATTATGACAAGGTTGAAGCTTTAACTAAACATTTAATTTCAACCGGTAGTGATACTTTGCTTGTTGCAGGCACTTCTGGGGAATCTCCAACCTTGACTAACGAAGAAGAAATTGAACTTGTTAGCACTGTTAAAAGAGCTGCTGCAAACAAAGCAAAAATTATTCTAGGTGCAGGTTCAAATTCAACAGAATCAGCTATTGAATATTCAAAATTTGCACAAAAAGAAGAAGTTGATGCTATTTTGTCTGTTGTTCCATACTACAACAAGCCAAATCAAAGAGGAATTATTGAGCATTTCTCTGCTATTGCAAAATCAACTACTTTGCCAATTATTTTATACAATATTCCATCAAGAACCGGTGTTATGATGGAGCCTAAAACAGTTGCTTACTTGGCTTCAACTTTTGACAATATTGTTGGCGTTAAACAAAGTTGTCCTGATATGGATAAGGTTACAGAGATGAGAATTCTTTGTCCTGATGATTTTTCAATCTATTCTGGAGATGATAGTTTGACTCTTCCTATGTTGTCTTTAGGGGTAAGAGGTGTAATTTCAGTTGCTTCTCATTTGTTTGGCTCTGAAATTAAATCAATGATTAGAAACTTTAAAACAGGTGAGGTTGTTGCGGCAAGAAATATGCACAAAAAACTTTATCCTGTATTTAGAGCATTATTTATGGCTCCAAATCCAACTCCTGTGAAAGCTGCTTTAGCTTACAAGGGAATTGTTGATGAATATGTTAGAAAGCCATTAGTTACTTTGACTGAAGATGAAAAAATTGAATTGTTCAGAGTTATTGATAGTGTTAAAAAAGAATTAAGCGAGGAGAGCTAGTTCTTTTCTTTTCGTTTGATGTTATAAATAATAACAACAATGTAATTAACTAGTAGTACACATATAAGAGGGTAAAAAATTGAAAAACAAGATTATTATGTTTTGGGTTATCGTAGCAATTGTGGTTGCTTCAATTATCACAATCTACAAAAAACCTACAAAACTAGGACTTGACCTTGTCGGTGGTTCAAGAATTATGCTTGAAGCAAAAACTACTGATTCAGTGGCAAAAATTACTCCGGAAGTAATGAGTCGTTTGCAATATGCAATCGAAAGCCGTGTAAATAAACTCGGTGTTTCTGAAACAAGTGTTGCTCAAGTTGGTGACAAAAGACTTTTGGTTGAAATTCCTAACGTAACAGACTTAAAAGAAGCTGAAGCTTTCTTAGGTAAAACAGCTCAATTAGAGTTCAAACAACCCGTATTTGATGCAAATCATCAACCAAAAAGAGATGCTCAAGGTCAACTGATGTGGGAATCTACAGGATTGACCGGTGAAGATTTAAAATCAGCATCAATTGGTTCAGATCAAACAGGTCAATGGACTGTTTCTTTGGAATTTAATGGAAATGGTGCAACTAAGTTTGCTGAATTAACTCAAAAATTAGTTGGTCAACAAATGGCTATTTTCTTTGATAACGAAGAAATTTCTGCTCCTGTTATTAGAGAAGCAATTTTTGGCGGGAGAGCTGAAATCTCCGGTGGTAGTAGCGGATTTAAATATGAAGAAGCTGAAAAAATGGTTAACTTGCTGAATGCCGGTGCGTTGCCTGTTCCATCAGATATCATTCAAGAAAATACTGTTGGACCTACTTTGGGTGCTGATAGTATTGAAAAGTCTAAATTTGCCGGTTTAATCGGTATTGGATTTGTAATGTTCTTTATGGTATTTGCATATAGATTACCTGGTGTAATTGCTGATGTGGCATTGATTGTTTATGGTTTAATCTTGTTTGCATTATTCAAAGCAATTCCTGTAACACTTACATTGGCAGGTATTGCAGGTTTCATATTATCAGTAGGTATGGCGGTAGATGCGAATATTCTTATTTTCGAGAGAACAAAAGAAGAGTTAAAAGCTGGTAGAAATTTATTCACCGCAATTAATTCTGGTTTTGATAGAGCATTTACAAGTATCTTTGATTCAAATATGACAACAATTTTAACTTGTGTTATCTTGTACTTCTTAGGTACAAGTGTTGTTAAGGGTTTTGCTTTAACACTTGCAATTGGTGTACTTGTTTCAATGTTTACAGCAATTACAGTTACTAAAAACTTCATGCATTTAATCTTCGGTGCTGGAGAATTGAAATATCCTGCATTGTTCGGACTTTCTAAGAATGAAATCGGTCAAGGTTATGAAGTTACAGAAACTAAACGTGAAAAAGCTCGTTTTGGTATTTTAGACTAAGAAATTATGAGGTAATTATAAAATGTTTAATTTTGGAAAAAACGCAGTACACGTTGTAAAATATAGGGTTGTATGGATGTGCTTGTCAGCTCTTCTGTTAATCCCTGGAATTATTGCAATGGTGTATTCTATGGTTACATATCCTACACATACTCCGGTAAAGGTAGGTATTGATTATACGGGTGGTACTATTTTGCAATATGGAACACCTGAAGCAACATCTAGTGATGAACTTGCAAAAACAAGAAGTGACTTAGATAAAATTGATGTCAAAAATCCGTATATTCAAGTTTTGAATGTTACACCTACTGCTGAAAATAATAATATTAAATCTATTATTTCTATCAGAACAAGTTTTATTGACGAGGGTTCTGATATGGCTGCAAAAATCACATCAGTAATGAAAAAAGAATACAAAAATGCTGAACTTATCCAAGTTTCATCAGTTGGTCCAACTTTGGGTAAAGAATTATTCAAAATGTCAATTTTAGCTTTGGCATTAGCTATTATTGGTATGATTATGTATATTTCATTCCGATTCAAATTGGAATATGCAATAGCTGCAATTTTAGGTTTGGTCCATGACTGCTTGTTTGTGGTTGGTGTATTTTCAATCTTGGGTCTGTTCTGTGATGTTCAGGTTGACGGTTTGTTCTTGACTGCGATTTTGACATTGATAGGTTTCTCAATCAACGATACAATCGTAACATTTGATAGAATTAGAGAAAACTTGAGATATTATGGTAAGAAAATGACTTATGGTGAAATTGTTGATGCTTCTGTTAACCAAACATTAGCAAGAAGTGTTAATACTTCATTAACAGCATTTATTACACTTGCTGCATTGTATTTCTTCGGTGGTGTAACTACTAAAGATTTCGTTTTGGCAATGATGATAGGTGTTGTAGTTGGTACATATTCAAGTATTTTCTTCTGCTCAATGCTTGTTGATTTCTGGGAAGAAAAGAAAGGACAACCAAAACATATGGCTGTTGAGGGTTAATATACTCTGTTGTTACAAGATATTTAAAAGGCGGTTTGATTTTTAAATCAAACCGCCTTTTGTATTTCCTTTAAATAAAAACAACTCTAAAATTTCTTTAATTTTGCATAAGATGCGTCCATTGCCTTTTTACCTTTAGCGCCAAAATCAATGGTGTACATTATACTTTCTCCGATATTCATAACATCTGTAACATGTCCTATGCCCATTTGTCCGTGGAAAACTCTTTGTCCAACATCAAAAACTTCGCCCAGTATGGGAGTTGCATTTTTTTGAGCTTTTTTCTCTTCTGCAAGTTTCCGTTCATTTTGTCGTTGAGCAGACATCTGTCGAAGTGCGTTAATTGCACTTGTACCTGCTGCTCTTCTTGCTTCTTCTTCTCTCTTTTTGTTGATTGCAGATTTTACAATCATTGCTCTTCGAGGAGTTCGTGTTGGTTGAGAGTAAGCTGGTTTTGAGTAGTTTGAAGAAGATTTTGAACTATAGCTATTTGAAGAAGGTGTTGTTGAGTGAGTTCTTCCTCCACTTGCAAGTCCTTTTCTTTGAGGTGCGACGAAGTTAGCACCAAAACCTGTTGACGGTTTTACATATCCATAACTGTCAGATGTTGCAGTTCTCTCTTTTGCTTTAGAAACTGCACTGCGGAATGTAGAAGATGAACTTCTTTCAAAATCATCTGATTCCATTGATTCAATCAAGTTTTGCGGAATTTCTTCAATAAATCTTGATGGATTGTAGTATTTGTATTCACCCCAAGTTTGACGACGTTTTGCCGAAACAAGGTATAATTTTTCTTCTGCCCTTGTAATTCCTACATACATCAAACGTCTTTCCTCTTCAACTTCGGACGGAACTTGAAGAGTTCTTTGGCTTGGGAAAATACCCTCGTCCATACCGGCAATAAATACTACCGGAAATTCCAAACCTTTAGCAGCATGGAGTGTCATCATTGTAATATTATTTGTTTCTTCATCCATTGAATCAAGGTCCGATACAAGTGCAACTTGTTGCAAAAATTCTCCTAGAATATTATCTTCCTCTTCTGGAACAAATTCTTCTGCAACGTTTACAAGTTCTTGTAAGTTGTTGATATCGTCTTGATATTCTGGGTCATTAGCTGCCTTTGTTTGTAATTCAGCCAAATACCCTGATTTTTCAATCACAAGTGTTACAAATTCTTTCAGTGTATAAGAATCTTTCGCTTGTTGGAATTTATAAATGAGATTTGCAAAATCTTTTAGTTTTGATTGTGTTTTTGAATTTAATTCTGATTGTTCACAAATTTTGATTGCTTCGTAAAGACTTATATCACGTTCGTTTGCAAATTTCGTAAGATTCTGCATTGTAGTATCGCCAATCCCACGTTTGGGAATGTTAATTACACGAC
>ULRE01061048.1_pt1 | contig 48222 bp, 37 predicted proteins | sample 1955141 | NCBI WGS metagenome assembly ULRE01 (sample SAMEA4835674, study PRJEB28245) | human gut metagenome | biome: gut microbiome; material: fecal sample | place: Denmark | collected 2008
ACTTTGAAAAATCATCAGGATGACTTTTCAAAAACATCGAAATGAATGCAACCATTCATTGGGATGAAATTCAACACCGGTCACTCTTCTTCAATCATGCGGAACAGACGCGGCGACATGCCGGTTACATTCTTGAAGAAACGCCCGAACTTGCTCTGGTCCACAAAACCCAGTTCCTGACTCACTTCCTTGATACTCTTATTGGTGAAATAAAGCATCTTTTTGGCTTCGGTAATCAAAGGTTCGTCAATCCAATAGGTAAAGTGGCAACCGCTCACCTCTTTGATTACGGCCGAAAGATATTTCGGGGTCAGGTCCAGTTCCTCGGCATAGAACACCAGCTTGCGCTCGTCCAGAAAATGCTTCTCCACCAGTTTCATAAAATCGTAGAACACCTGTTCCTTACGCGTCGGCACCAGCAGGGCCTTGGGATTGTTCACCCAATAGAGCTCCATATCTCGGAGCAGCATCATCTCCAGGATGCGCTGCACCATGCTTTGGTCAAAAGCGTTGGCCGACAAGGCACGCTGTTTCAAGGAACGATAGAACCCCTGCTGCGCGATATGATGCTCCTCAGAACACAGGGTCTTGTAATATTTGTTGATGCGGTCATGCGGACCCAGATTAAAACCGACCTCATCAAACAGGCGTTGCACCATATTTCCGCCTACCACAATGCAATAATATCTTAAATCCTCGGAATGGTCAATCGTCCGGATAAAGCATCCCTGCATCAGTACCAGAAAGTCCTTCGGACCGAGTTCCACCTCATGTCCGTTGATGTCCAAATGACAAGAACCGGACAGGATATGCACGCAATACATTTCTGTGGCTGAGGTCATTCTGCGGAGTTTGTTCCAATTGTCCGTAATATTTCGTTCTGAATTGTCCGCAATGGAGAAATCGTCGTTTATCGTGTAGCGAAAGTAAGCCATCAAACACCTATTGTTTTGAAAATCATTATCATGAGCCCCGAAATAGAATCCGGAAACGGAAATGCAAAGATAATGATTTTATAGAAAAAAACGGGTGAGTGATGCCATATTGTAGACACATTTTTTCCCCTACTGAAGCTGGTTCTTGGGCCAATTGACCAGATACACGCGTTCGCGGGCTCGCGTCAGGGCCGTATAGAGCCAGCGGGTATATTCCTCGACCGACTGGTCCTCACCCACATAGCCCTGGTCGATAAACACACGCTCCCACTGTCCGCCCTGTGCCTTGTGGCAGGTCATGGCATAGGCAAACTTCACCTGAAGGGCATTGAAAAGCTGGTCGGACTTGATTTTCTTCAGGCGTTCCTTTTTGTTTGTCACCTCGGGATAGTCTTCCCAGACAGAATGAAAAAGATGGTCGGATTCGGTGCGTGTCAGAGCCGCAGCCTCACTGGTCAGTGTGTTCAGAATAACGGTGGCTTCAAGTTCAATCTGTCCGTAATCCGGAAACTCCAGAAGCACATCAGCAAAATCAAATCCATAAATATTCCGCTGATGCCGCACCTTACGCACCGTGGCCACATCGCCATTGGCAATAAAGTCCAGTCCGGAAGTTTTCCGGGTGTCTTCATCCACCCAGAAATAGTTGTTCTTGGCCACCAGCAGACGGTCGCCACTTGTCAATAATTCCTCACGGCCCAGAATACGCCCGCGGATGCCCTGATTGTAAATATTTGCGCGCTTGTTGGAACGGGTCACCACAATGGTTTCCTCGATGCCGCACTGATAGTAGGCCTGCTCCAGTTCTTCAATCAGCGTTTCGCCAGAGATGGACACAATGTCCGGAAATCCGCTCACCCGCAACTGGGGCAAGGCCGACTCTCCCTCCGAAAAAAGAAAGCGGCGCAAGGCACTGGCATTCCACAAAATGCCGGACTCGGACATCTGGCGGTGCACTCCGGTCAGCCGGGCGGGAACAACAGTCAGTCCATATCCTTCCAGACGCGGCACAGACAGGGCCGGACTGTCCAGCACACCCACCGGCGGCAGCTGGGCATCATCTCCTATCAGCACCAGCCGGCATCCCTTGCCCGAATAGACAAAACGCATCAGGTCGTCGAGCAGATGCCCTGTTCCGAACGAGGCTCCTTCCCCGCTCTCGGCATTGGAAATCATGGAAGCCTCATCCACAAAAAACACGGCATTCTGATAAAGATTGACGTTCAGCGAAAAGCCGTCCATCGTGCCGTCGAACGCCTTCTGCCGGTAGATGCGGCGGTGAATGGTATAGGCCGCACAGCCCGATGCCTTGGAAAAGACCTTTGCCGCCCTGCCGGTAGGTGCCAGAAGCACCACCTTCTGCTTAAAATCCTGCAATGCCCGGATGACGGTTCCGATCAGTGTGGTCTTTCCGGTACCGGCATATCCCTTGAGCAGAAACAGACTGTTTGACTCCGCACCCAGAAGAAAATCCACCAGCAAATGCAACACTTCGCTCTGTTCAGATGTCAACGAGAATGATATTTTATCTTTAATGTAGCATTCCAAATCCCTATTTATCATATTTCAACATAAAAAAATGAGAGAAAAGTCGAATATTAAATTTATTTATTCTATTTTTGCGATGCGAATGTAATAAATAAAAGTATAAATAATCATGAAAAAAGTAATTAATCTTGTTTTAGGTCTCTGTGCCCTTGCACTGCTTTACCTTTGCTACAGCAGTATTATGGAGCCTATAAACTTCAACAAAGAAAAAGAAATGCGTGAAGCTGCTGTAAAAGAACGTCTTATCCAGATCAGAGATGTTGAAGAGCAGTACCGTTTGCAAAAAGGCGAATTCTGTGACAGTTTCCCTGAACTGATTGCCTTTATCAAGGACGGTAGAGTGCCTTTCATCAACAAGGTGGGCGAACTTACCGACGAGCAGATGGAAAAGGGTCTGACTGAAGCAAAAGCTGCCGCTATCGTAAACAGCGGAGACGCTGCTGCCATCGCAGCCAACGGTTTGCAGAATTTCCGTCGTGACACAGTCTGGACCGCACTGGCCGACACACTCTTCGGAAAAGGCTTCGTAGCAGATTCTATCCAATACATTCCTTACAGCAACGGTAAGAAATTCGAATTGGAGAAGAGCGTTGTTACCAACAAGTCAGGTACAGTACAGAACGTAATGGAATGCCGCGCTACTTATGATGATTATCTGCAGGGCCTGAGCGCTCGTGAAGTAGCCAACCTGAAAGACTTTGCCGACAAGACAGAGCGCTATCCGGGTTTGAAGATTGGTGACCTCTACACAGCAAACAACAATGCAGGAAACTGGGAATAAATCAAACAATCCATATAGCCTATCCATCCGTTTTCACACGGATGGATTTTCTTTTTTTATCTGTAACCCTCAATCGGACAAGAACTTTCTGAGAAAAAATTTTGCGGTCACAGAAAAGGATTCCCTGCCTTCTGCCCTATCGCAGGCACTCGAGGAATATGCCCCGCTGCAGGAACGGAAATACACCATCGTATCGGCTCTGTTCCACGGTCCGGTGAGCCGGGTGCCTTTGGAACTGTTCCATAAAGAACGGCGACAGGCTCTCTTCGAACTTGTATGCCCGCTGCCGCCGGAACACAATATCCATTACAATATCCTGCCTCACCTGGAAGTGGCCGACTTGTTTGCCATCCCGCAAGCCTTGGAACAGATTCTGCTGAGGCATTTCCCCACCATACATTTCTACGCGCGCAACTCCATGATTCTGGAGCGTTCGGTAGCACGCACGGTATTGGAGCAGCCGGCTGCACTGCATGTTTATCTCAACGGCAAAAGTCTGTTCCTGTTCCGCTATCGGGACAAGAAGCTTGAATTTGCCAACGAATATGCCGTATCGGCCGCACAGGATGCCCTGTACTACATTCTGAATGTGTGGAAAATGCTGGGCATGAACGCCCAGACTGATACCTGCGTGGTGATACAGCCGGAAAACGGACCGCAACAAACGGTGGAGGAACTGGCACACTATCTGAGGAACATTCAGGTAGCAGACATGAAGGCCTGGTTCGGACAAGCTCCCCTGGCCTCAATCAAGAACATACCATTTGACATCTTATCATTACTACTAAACGGTTTCTAGCAATGAGAATCATAACAGGAATATACAAAGGACGCCATTTTGACGTGCCGAGAAACTTTAAGGCACGCCCCACGACTGATTTTGCCAAAGAGAATCTGTTTAATGTGCTGAACGGATACTTGGATTTTGAGGAAACAAACCGGGCACTGGACTTGTTTTCCGGCACCGGAAGCATCACTTATGAACTGCTGTCGAGAGGATGCCAGCACGTGACTTCAATCGAAAAGGACCCGATGCACTATAAATTTATCCTGAAGGTTCTGAAAGACCTGAAAGCGGAAAACTGCCAGCCTTGCTGTCTGGATGTGTTCCGATATCTGAATCTCTGCAAGGAATCGTTCGACTTCATCTTTGCCGATCCTCCCTACGCCCTGAAGGAACTGGACAAGCTGCCGGATCTTGTCTTTGAGAAAAAGCTGCTTGCACCCGACGGACTGTTTGTGCTGGAACACGGAAAAGACAAGAATTTCAGCGACCATCCTTGCTTTGTGGAACACCGCACTTATGGCAGTGTAAACTTCTCTTTCTTTAAAGCAAAGGAGACAACAAACGAATAAACGACTCACCCAGATGCCGCCACTTGGACCGCTCTTCCCAGGAATGCAGGTTCAACAGGCGGCATTTGTTTTGGTCCTCCAAAAAGATCCGCTTCATCACCAACGCCATCTTGCGGTCGAAAATAAAGGCGTTTACCTCAAAATTATGCTCCAGACTGCGGAAGTCCATATTCGTAGAACCGCACGAACTCAACGAGTCATCACTCACCCAGGTTTTGGCATGCAGGAAGGTATCCTGATACAGATACACACGCACTCCGGCCTTCATCACATCCATCAGATAAGAACGTGAAGCCCAGGTGAGCAACTTCGTATCTGCCCGTTCGGGAATCATCAGACGCACATCCACGCCCGACAGTGCTGCGGTCTGCATGGCATAAAGCAAACGGTCGGTGGGCATAAAGTAAGGACTCTGGATGAAACAGTATTTCTTGGCCCGGAGCAGAGCCAGCACCATTCCCTGCATGATGTCCTGCCAGGTATTCATGGGCATGGAAGTGACAATCTGCACCAAAGCAGACTTGCCCGATCTCATCATCGCATCGCCCACATAACCTGTAAACTGAAATTCAGAGGGGTAATAGCAGGCATCGGTGATCAGTTCTTCCTGAGCAACATACCAGTCGGCCAGAAACGCACGTTGCAGTCCGCACACGGCACTGCCTTCTATCCGCAAATGACTGTCCCGCCAGGCCAGTCTGTTTCCCTGATTATAAAAGTAGCGGTCTGCCAGATTCATGCCGCCCACATAACCTATCCCGCCGTCGATTACAACGATTTTGCGATGATTCCGGAAGTTCACCTTACTGGTAAATTTCGGGAAACGCACCGGCATGAAGACCGCCACCTCAATGCCTTTGGACTTCATGCGCTCAAAAAATGCATTACGCACCTTCCAACAGCCCACATCATCATAGACCACACGTACCTTGACACCCTCGGCCACCTTTCGGGCCAGTTCATCCAAAACAAGGTTTCCCACACGGTCGTCTTCCCAGATATAGAACTCCAGATGAATGTGATGCCGTGCCCTGCGGATATCTTCAATCAGAGCCGACAACAGGTCCTGCCCGCGCACATACAGATTCAGCTGATTCTCGGGATAAGGGAAAGCCATGCTCTGCCGGCGGAACAGATTGATGAGCTGACGGTGCTCCTCGGGAATATCGGGCACCTGCATCCGGAAATAACGATAGGCTGAGCGGCGGGCCAGCTGTATGGCACAGGTCCTGCTGATCAGTACATTCTTCTTATGGTTGCGCCCGAAAAAGAAATAAATGATCAGGCCCAGAACAGGCAAAGAAGACACAACCAGAATCCATGCAATCGTTTTGACCGGTTGCCGATTGTCCAGTACAATCACCAAAACGGTGCTGCATACAATCAGTAAATAGATGACCGTAAAAGTTACATATAGAAATGTTGCCAGCTCCATAAACTTGTGTTTTACCTAGGAAAAGGCAAACTTACAAAAAAAGCCCCACTAAAGAAAAATAATCCCCAAAAAATCCGGCTCGATTCTGAACAGGATTTTTTGGGGATTATCATCGGTTATCAAAACTATCTAGGACCACCGAAACCTAATGGTGCCGGACCTCTGTGTCCGCCAGGACCTCCACCGGGGCCCATAGGCATTCCGGCACGTCCTTCCTTACCTCCCATCAGGTTCAGACGGTAAATGAAGTGAACCATCACATAGCTGTTGATGGCGTTGGTCCAGGAATCCCGGCGCTCCAAAGCCGACAGCGTACGGCTGATGTTGCTTCTCTGGCGCAGGATATCATACCACTGCACACTCACGGTTGCGGCATTTCCTTTCAGGAAGCTCTGTGACAGCTGAGCGTTCCAGATCAGTTCGTTGGTATTCATGGAAGCATCGTTGTAACCACGACGGCTCTCTTCGGTCAAGTCTGTAGACAGACTCATGTTCCAAGGCATGTTGATAATGGCGCTTGCTCCATAAGAGAAAGTGTAGGTATCCAGATTGGCGTTCTCCTGAATATCATTGCGGGCATGCTGGTAGTTGATGTTTCCGTTTACTCCCAGATCCAACAGGTCATTTCTGAAATTCAGATTCAGGCGTTCACCCAGATTCCATGAGCGGGTAATGCTCTTTTGCGTCTGCTTCAGGATTTCATCGGCAGTGATTGTGGCATACACGTCCTTAAAGTCGGCATTTGAACTGACGTAACCCACCTCATTGTTATAACGTACATTGGTAAAGGTGCTGATGTTGAAGTATTTCTTCTCACCCAAAGCGGTGTTGAACATCACCATACCGCTGGTATTCCAGTTACCGTTGATATTCATCGGCATGGACAGCGTCTTACCGGTAGCCTCATCATACAACATCGCTGTGCTGATACTGTTGTTTACCATCTGTGCATTCATGTGGAACACCCATCCGCGCTGCAAATCCGGAATGTAGTTGTTGTAGAACATAAAGAAGGTATTTGTCCACGATGGCTTCAAGCCCGGATTACCACGTGAGATAGACAGCGGATTGGAATCGTCCACCACATCCAGCAAATTGGTCATGGAAGGCTGTCCGGCGCGACCAGAATAGCGGAAACGCACCATACTGGTTTTGGAAATCTTATATCTCAAGTCCACACGGGGTGCCCAGTTGAAAACCTGTCGTACGACACTGGTATCCATATCACCCTTCTGGTAATCCATATAAGTCTTCTGAGGCTGGAAGGAAACTCCGGCATTCAACTTAAATTCACCCAGACGATAGCGGAACATCGCATTAGCCTCCTGATTGTACTCTGTGTAAGTTGCATACTGACTGTTGCGATAGTTCTTGCACAGCTCCAGAAAATCTTCTCCGGGAACAAATTGCAACGGGAATCCGTCGGCCTGATACTTCAGGAACTGCTCAAACTGCTCATCGCCATCGGCAGCCTTTGCCAGCAGAGAGTCCAGAGAATACATGGTGCGGTCTGAATCCGAATAACGGTACTGGAACTTATAGCTGAACTGCAAGTTGGCTCCTGTAAAGATCGGTTCGCTGTAACTCAAGTCAGCACTGTAGTTATAGGACTTGGAAGGATTCAGATTATATTGGTGATTATAATCTTCGCGGGCATCCTGCAAATAGTAATTGGTTCTGGACTTGCTGAAAGATGTGCTCTCAGAATCGGAATAACCACCGTTCAATCTCAAGGTGATATTTCTGCCGGTGCTGTTCAAACGACGGTTGATCATCAACATTCCGTCGAACGATCTGCTGTCCGAATTGGAACTTCCTTCATTCTTGTTCTGGTTCACCACCGCAGAATCAGCAAAAAGCTTGCTCAAATCATCCTTCAGCGGGTTGGTAACATACGCATAAGGATCCTGATTGAAGGTCAAAGACAGGCTGTTGCTGTTGCTGTAATTCTTGGAATAAGAGAAGTTCGGACGGAACATGATTCGGGTCATGGTATCCGGACTCCACTGCAAACGGAGATTGGCATTAATATTGGTTGCTCCGCTTAAAGAGCGGTCCTCGCTGTTTCCAAAAGAACTGGAACTGCCAGAAGACAGGAATCTTTCAGAGTTTACCGTTGACCAGTTGTCCGTATTTCTAAAAGAATAGCGCACATTACCGTTGATCTCAAAGGCACCGGCTTCGCGGTCTTTCTTTCCATTTTCCCAAGCAAAGTTCAAACCCACCATCTTACTGGTGACCTGACCACTGTTACCTCCACCAAAACCGCGGAATCCGCCACCCGGGAATCCCTGATCATTGGTGTTGTTGATAGAACCGATCAAAGACATCTGCAGGCGGTCCGTAAAACGGTTGACCATCACCTTACCGGTATAACGGTTCTCAGTACCATATCCCAAATCCGTATTGGTCATCCATCCCTGATTCATTCCCTTCTTGATGGAAAGGTCAAGCACCGTTTCCTCCTCACCGTCGTCAATACCGGTCATCTTGGAGTAATCGCTCTGCTTGTCGTAAGCCTTGATCTTATCAATAATGTTGGTAGGCAGGTTCTTCATGGCCATCTTGGTATCATTGTCGAAGAACTCTTTTCCGTCCACCATGATCTTCTTCACTTCTTTTCCGTTAATCTTGATGGTACCGTCCTCCTCGACTTCCGCACCGGGCAGTTTCTTCACCAGCTCTTCCAGGGCAGAACCCTCGGGCACTCGGTATGCCGAGCTGTTATAGACAAAGGTGTCTTCCTTCATTTCCACCTTCGACAGGCGGGCGGTTACCTCTGCTCCTTTCAGCAAAACCGAATTCACTCTCAAAGTGATCTGGCCCAAAGCAACCTTAGGTGTTTGTGTTGTCAGTGTCAAATTCTTGTAGACAGTCCGGTATCCCATAAAGGATACACGCAAGATGTACGAACCACTTTTGGCCGACAGTCTAAATTTACCATTCATGTCTGTATTCACACCCGTAGCCAACGTGCTGTCGGCTTTCAATAATGCCACCGAAGCCGAAGCCATCGGTTCGTTCAGTTCTCCATCCATAATGGTTCCGCTCACAGCAATCTTTTGTGCGGACACCTGAAAAGCAATCCATGCCAGAAGGAGAAACATACCCAGTTTCTTCATAATTTTGTCGCTATTTTTAATTCTATTCTTTGCCCGTTATGACATGCCAAAACGCACAAAGTTTAAAACAGAATGTGTCATTTAACAAAAAAAAACGAACGAACTAAAATAAAATGTTCCGCTTCCCTGGCAATATTGTTTATCTTTGCTATCCGAAACAAGTTTGAATCATTCGTTATGAAAAAGCAAGATGTTATCATTTCCAGGAATCTGGAGCAAAGCCTCGAGGAGGCCATTGCCCGGTGTCCACACGACCGTCTGTTCATCCTGACAGACGAAACCACACAAACACAATGCTGGCCCGTCATCAGCAACTTTACCTGCCTTCAGGAAGCTCAACATATCACCATCCGTCCAACAGACGATCATAAGGATCTGGAAAGTCTGGCTCATGTATGGAGCGAGCTGGGGCGGTTGGGCGGAACGCGCCATTCTCTGCTGATCAACCTCGGTGGCGGTATGGTTACCGACCTGGGCGGTTTTGCCGCTTCGACATTCAAGCGGGGCATTGCCTACATCAATATCCCGACAACACTGCTCGCTATGGTCGATGCTTCGGTGGGGGGAAAGACCGGCATCAACTTCAACGGTCTGAAAAATGAAGTCGGTGTGTTCAATCCGGCATCAACAGTCATTCTGGACACCGAGTTTCTGAAAACCCTCGACCGCGCGAATCTCTGCTCCGGCTATGCCGAAATGCTCAAACATGGCCTGATCAGCAACGAAGAGAACTGGAACGAACTGCTTCGGTTTGACTTGGACAACGTGGATTACAAGAAACTGCAAGACATGGTGGCCACCAGCGTAGCCATCAAGGAGCGTGTTGTGGAAGAGGATCCGTTTGAACAGGGCATCCGCAAGGCCCTGAATCTGGGACACACCGCCGGCCATGCTCTGGAGAGTCTGGCCATGAAAGAAGAACGCACCGTGTTGCACGGTTATGCCGTGGCCTGGGGACTGGTTTGCGAACTGTATCTGAGCACACTCAAAGCCGGTTTCCCGAAAGAGAAGATGCGTCAGGCCATTTATTATATCAAGGAGTACTACGGTACATTCCCTTTTACCTGCAAGGAATATGATCAGATATATGAGCTGATGACCCACGACAAAAAGAATACTTCGGGCCATATCAATTTCACCCTGCTGGGAGAAGTCGGAGATATCCGGATCAACCAGACGGCCGAAAAGGAAGACATCTTCCAGATGCTCGATTTCTATCGTGAAGTAATGGGATGCTAACCCACAAAAATAATATGCCGGATCTGTCGCAGACCCGGCATATTTCATTAAAAACCAATAAAAGTACTAATTTATGAATAAGAAAATTAGCTCAATCCACCACCCAAGGCATGATATAAAGTAATCACTCCCTGAATTTCATCATATTTATCTTCTGCCCCCGTCAGCTCGGCCTGTAACAGATTCTGTTGCGCAATCAGCACCTCCAGATAGTTCACCTGCCCGTGTTTCATCAACAGACGGGTGTTCCACACGGCAGCCCTCAACAGTGAAATCTGCTCGCGATCCACATCAATCCGTTCGCGGGCCGTCTGCCATTGCATCAACGCATCGTTCACTTCGATACCGGCATCCAGCAGACTTTGCCGAAAGAGCAGCAGCGCTTCTTCCTGTTGTGCCTGCGCTATTTTCAGATTCGCCCGGTTCTGCCCTTTCTGGAACAAAGGCTGTACCAAAGAACCCAACGCATTCAGCAACCAGCTTCCGGGATTGGTAACGGCAAGCCCCGAACCGTTGGTCCAGCCCAGACTGCCGCTCAACGTCAGTTGGGGATAGAAATCTGCCCGCACCGCATTGGTGGCGTAATAAGCTTGCATCAGACTATATTCCGCTTCGCGCACATCGGGCCGGTTGGCCAAAGTTTTCAACGGAATACCCAACGACAATTTCTCCGGAAACCTCTGATCATCCAGTTTTCCCCGCTCTATGGTCTGGGGCGTAATTCCCAGCAATCCGCAGAGAGCATGCTCCTGTTCGGCAATCTGCCTTTTCAGAGTCTTCATATTTCCTTCCACACTCAACTGGTTGGCCTTTGCCTGAAGAACGGCTGCTTCATTCGTTTTTCCGGCCGTCTTCAGGGCCGCCAGCGTACGCACATTCTCCTTCATAGTAATCAGCGTATACTGACTGATACGCAACTGTTCATCCAACATCAGCAGCGTGTAATACGCATTGGCAATTCCGGAGATGACCTGAATCTGTACCGCCTGCCGGTAAGCATCACTTTGCAATAAGACCGCCTGCGCTCCCCGCTTCTCATTAGTCAGTCTACCAAACAGGTCCACTTCCCACGCTGCCGAAGGACCTATGGAATAGCCTTTGGCGGCTGCAGCACTTCCTTTCTTACTTACACTACCCTCTACACTCAAATCCAATGAAGGAAGAAACGCCTGTCGTGAAGCCTGCAATGCCGCCTCGGCCTGTTTCGTACGCAGATGCGCCACATTCAGATCCGCATTGTTTTTCTGTCCGATTTCAATCCATTGCTGCAACTGCGGGTCGGTGAAAAAACTTTTCCACGATTGGGCAGCCACAGACACCGAATCGGCATATAAAGAGTCACAAGGCAACGGACGGTAAAGCGAATCGGCAAAACTGATATCCGGCCGGCTATATGGCGTATACAGTCCGCAACTGCTCACCAGAGTCATCGCACCCGCAGCGCATACTATTGATAAAATATTCTTTTTCTTCATAGGTCATTTCTTTACTCGTTTCGGCATCACTCTTTCTTCGATATACTGGAAAATGACAAACAGCACCGGCACAATAAACAGCAATGCCACTGTACCGACCAACATACCACCCACGGTTCCCACTCCGATGGAGATGTTTCCGTTGGCTCCTACTCCGGTTGCAAACATCATAGGCAGCATACCGAAGATCATGGTCAGCGAAGTCATCAAGATCGGACGCAGACGGGCTTTGGCGGCAGATATGGCCGAAGCTACAATCGTCATGCCGTGCTTGCGGCGCTCCGAAGCATACTCCGTCAGCAAAATCGCGGTTTTGGCCAGCAATCCGATCAGCATCAGCAAACCGATCTGCAGGTAGATATTGTTCTCCAGTCCAAACATGCGGGCAAAAAGGAAGCTACCGGCCAGACCAAACGGCACGGAAAGCATCACGACCACCGGTATGAGCAGACTCTCATACAGCGCACACAGAATCAGATAGATGAATACGATGCAGATCACGAAGATAACCACGGTAGAAGTTCCCGTTGAGGCTTCCTCACGCGACATACCGCCGAACTCGAATCCGTAGCCCACCGGCAATACTTCGGCTGCCACTTCCCGGATGGCTTCGATGGCCTGACCGGAACTGTACCCTGCGGCCGGTGTTCCATTTACCTGTATGGCCGGGAACAGATTGAAACGGGAAAGCGACTGGGCTCCATACACACGTGTCAGAGTGAGATACTGACTGATCGGTGTCATCTCGTCTTTATCATTACGCACGAACATATTGTTCAGTGATTCCGTATCGAGTCGGAACTCCGGAGAAGCCTGAATCATCACACGATAGAGTTTCGAAAAACGGTTCATGTTTGACGCATAGTTTCCGCCCACATATCCCGAAAGCACACTCAATACATCATTAGGTGACACACCGTTCTTCTTGCATCGGGCCGCATCCACCTCAACGAGGAATTGCGGATATTTGGTGTCGAAGGAAGTCTGCGCACGTGAAATCTCCGGGCGTTCGTTCAGTCGGGCAATCAGTTCGTTGGTCAGCTTTTGCAGATCCTCAACCGTACCACCCTTCTGATCCTGCACGTAGAGTTCGAAACCGTCACTCGCTCCATATCCCGGAATCATACCACGCGAGAAGACCATGATCTTGGCCGAGGTAATATCTTCTGTGCGACGGTAGATTTCTTCGGTCACCGAACTGATGTCATCTCCCTTACCGGTTCTCTCTTCCCACGGCTTGAGTTTGATGACAAACATACCGCTGGTTGAACCCTGTCCACTCAACATTCCGGCACCGGTGGTCTTGGAATAGATCTCAATTTGCGGAATATCCTTGATACGACGGTCTATTTCATCCATCACCTTGCGGGTTTCGTCCAGATTGGTTCCCGGAGGTGTCTGCACATCAATATTCAAACTACCCTGATCTTCCTTAGGTACCAGACCGGTCTTTGTAGTCTGCATCAGATAATACAGTCCGCCTACAGCTGCCACCAGCAAAACGCCCCCCAGCCATTTGCGACGGAAGAAGAAGAACACACCGCGCGTATAACGCTTCACCAACCGATGGAACGCCGCCTCGAAGGCAAAATGGAAACGGGAAGAGAAGCTCATCTTCTTTCCCTGTTCGCCACCCTCTCCGTGAGGGGTCATAATCAGCGCGCACAGCGCCGGGCTCAGGGTCATGGCATTCAAAAGCGAGATACCTACCGCCACAGCCATCGTCAGTCCGAACTGCGTATAGAAGGTTCCCGTCGTACCGCCCATGAAGCTAACCGGAATAAACACCGCCATAAAGACGATGGTTGTCGTCAGCAAAGCGCTGGCAATACCGTCCATGGCATCAATTGTCGCCTCGTAGGGCGACTGGTATCCTTCATCGAATTTGGCCTGCACCGCCTCGACCACCACGATGGCATCATCCACCACCGTTCCGATAACCAACACAAGGGCAAACAGCGTAATCAGGTTCAAGCTGAAGCCGGCAATCTGCAAAAAGGCAAAGGTTCCGACCAGGGATACAATGATAGACAAGGTAGGAATCAACGTAGAGCGCATGCTCTGCAAGAAGATATACACGATGAGCACCACCAGAATAATGGCCTCAATCAATGTCTTGACCACATTTTGAATGGAAGCGTCCAGGAAGTCCTTGGTACTCATCAGGTCTACGATTTCAATACCTTCGGGCAGGTCTTTTGAAATTTCGGCCACCACCCGGTCCACTTCCTCAATAATTTCATTGGCATTGGAACCGGAAGTCTGCGAAATCATACAGGTCACACCCGGCTGTCCGTTCACCGAACCGATGTAGTCATAACTCTTGGAACCCAGTTCCACCGTAGCCACATCCTTGAGACGCAGCACCGTACCGTCGCCCAGAGCACGGATAACCAGATTTTCATAGTCTACCGGATTTTCATAACGTCCGCGATATTTCAATACATAGCGGAACGTATTTCCCGACTCCGCACCCAGCGTACCTGTAGGCGATTCCAGATTCTGTTCATCCAGTACGGCAGCCACATCCGACGGCATCAGGTTATATTGCGCCATCTTGCCCGGGTCCATCCAGATACGCAACGAATAGTCCGAACCTTTGGTATCGATTTCTCCCACACCGGCAATACGCAACAGTCGCGGTTCGATATTGATTTTGGAATAATTGGCCAGGAACTTATCATCAAACCGTCCGTCGGGAGAATAAATGGCCAGCGTCTTGATCTTACTGGTCTGACGCTTGCTCACCGTCACACCCGACTTGGTCACTTCGGCCGGCAACAGTCCCTGTGCCGAAGCGATACGGTTTTGCACATTCACCATGGCCATATCGCCGTCAGTACCCTGCCGGAAGTAAATCTGAATGTTGGCCGATCCGGTATTGGTAGCCGTAGACACCATATACATCATGTTCTCCACACCGTTGATGGCCTCCTCCAGCGGTACGATGACACTCTTCTGCACTGTTTCGGCATTGGCACCGGTATAGCTGGCCGAAACACTCACCGTAGGCGGAGCGATTTCCGGAAACTGTTCCACCGGAAGCTGCGACAGACTGATGATACCCACAATGACAATAGCCACGGAGATCACACAGGCAAAAATCGGTCGCTCTATAAATGTTCTGATCTTCATATCTATTTCTTGTTTTCGTCCTTCGTTTCTGTCTTCTCTCCCTGACGGGCACGCACTACAGTACCCTCACGCACCAATCCGGCGCCTTCGGAGATAATACTGTCGCCCACATTCAATCCCGATTCTACAATATACTCACTTCCGTTGTTCTGGTCGCGCACGGTAATTTCCTGCGAAGTGGCCACTCCGTTCACTACCTTGTAAACCAAAATGCGGTCCTGCAGTTCAAACGTAGCCGCCTGTGGTATCACAATGCAGTCTTCCACGAACGAAGGAATCACCACCGTACCGCTACCGCCCTCGCGCAACAGGCGGTCAGGATTCGGGAATACGGCACGCAAGCTCACTGCTCCGGTCGTATTGCCTATCGTTCCGCTCACCGCGTCAATGCGGCCCTTGTGCGCATAAATGTTTCCGTTGCTCATCTGCAGCTCCACTTCCGGCATCTGTCGGATGGCTCCCTGCAGCGAACCGTATTTCTGGATAAGGTTCTGCACCTGGCGTTCGGCCATAGAGAAATAAACATACACCTCACTGTCGTCGGAAACAGTGACCAGCGGCTCGTCAATCGTGCTGCTTACCAGCGATCCCACACGATAAGGAATCATGCTGGCCACTCCGTTCACCGGCGAACGCACCTCGGTAAACGACAGATTGTTGCGTGCGCTCACCTCTTCGGCCTTGGCCAAAGCCAACTGCGCCTGTGCCGCTTTCAGCTCGTTCTGCGCGGTAGTAATGTCAAACTCCGAAACCACATTATGCTGATGCAGTTCCTTGTTACTCTCCAAAACAAGCTTAGCGGTCGACAAGTTCGCCTCCGCCGTCTGCACATTAGCCACCGCAATCTCGTGAGCAGCCTTATAAGCCGTCTGATCAATGACAAACAGCAGCTCCCCTTTCTTCACGGCGTCGCCTTCATTAATCAGAATCCGGGTGATCATACCGCCCACCTGCGGTCGCACCTCCACCGTCTGGCGCCCTTTAATCGTCGCCGCATAACCCGTTTTGAGTGTTCTGTCGCTCTTTTGTGTTACCATTACCGGATAAGTTCCTTCCTTGCCTGCCGCCTTCTTCTCCTGGTTACAGGATGCCAACAGCAATCCCGCAGTGAGGAACAATGCAAATTCTTTCTTCATCGCGTATCAATTATATCGTTTTTCGTATTTGAGATTGATTCTACGCTGCAAAAAAAAGAAAAAACAGAACACAGCTCCAGCATCTGTTCATACACGACCGTTTTGTGTTGATAAACGACAAACACCCCGCTTGAAGGTGTCATGGAAAAAGTCTACCTTTGCCCTTGTAAACAAACCTAACGAACAGAAGCATGGACCGAAAAAGCATCACCCGTTATATCGACCTTATCTTTTGTGTGATTTTCCTCCCCCTGGTCATCACACTCATTCCTGTGGACCGCTGGCTCATCAAATACACCTGGTTTGCCATTTCGCTGATTGTGTTTCTCTATCTGCTCTACTTTATTTACCGCCGGATCAAGGTGCCGCGCATGTTTATGCAAGGGCAATACGGCCGCCTCACCCTCTGGCTGGTGATCATTATCAGCTGTACGCTTCTGATTTCCCATTTCCCTTTTCCGGACAATATGGGACAGGAATTTACCCCTCGCGAAATGATGCGACTGAAGCATCTTCGGTGGCAAACGGTGTGGCTGCTCTTTCTGGTGGTGAGCGGGTTCAGCCTGACCATAGAGCTTACCTTTGAACTTTTTGACCAGATTATTTTCCGAAAAGATCTGGAAGCCGAAAAGAACCGGGCCGAACTGTCATTATATAAAGCACAGATCAACCCGCATTTTCTGTTCAACTCCCTGAATACCCTCTACGGCCTCATCGTCAGCAAATCCGACCAGACGGAACAGGTTTTCGTGAAATTCACCAGTCTGTTGCAATATATGTATTCGCACACCACGAACGATCTGATTGATGCCACTCAGGAAATCGAATACATCAACCATTATCTCGACTTGCAGAGCATGCGCTACAATCACCACACGCGCATAGACTGGGACTATTCTCTCGACGACGAAACCACTCAGATTCCTCCCATGATTCTGATCACGTTTGTGGAGAATGCCTGCAAATACGGCTCTTCGCCCAGCAAGGACTGCACCATCCGCATCCGGCTGAATATCCGCAGCGGCGTGCTGGACTTCCGCACCGAGAATGCCGTGATGAAGAAAAAAGACCCGCAGAAAAAAGGCATCGGCATTGAAAACTGCCGCCGGCGCCTGTCCCTGCTCTACCCGGAGCGTTTTCTGCTCTCCACGCACGAAGAAAACGGAATGTTCAAAACTCATCTAATCATCCAACTGTCATGAACGAAATTATCTGCATCGCTATCGACGACGAACCCATGGCCCTTTCGGTCATCCAACAGTTCTGCCAGCGTTCGGGCGGCATCCGCCTGCACTGTTTCAGCGATCCGCATCTGGGCCTACAAGCCATTGAGGACCTTCATCCGCAACTGGTGTTTCTGGACATTGAGATGGACGAAATCAACGGTCTGGACATTGCGCGACGGCTGCCCAAAGGCTGCTGCCTCATCTTCACCACCGCCTATATGGAATATGCGCTCGACGGCTTTGAACTCGATGCCGTGGACTTTCTGCACAAGCCCTTTGCCTACGAACGTTTTGAAAAGGCCGTACAGAAAGCCCTCCGCCGCCTGTCCTTTTTCAAAAGAGAAGAACAGCCCTCCGGTTGTCTGGTGGTGAAACAGGAATACAACAACATCTCCATTCCACTGACCGAAATCCTTTATGTGGAAGCCATGGAAAACTATTCCAAGATATTCCGCACCGAGAAGCATTATGTGCTCACCCGCATGAATCTGAAAAGCATTCAGAGTCTGCTGCCGGAATCGGGCTTTCTGCGCATTCACCGTTCGTATCTGATTGCCACCGACAAGGTGGTGCGCTTCACCCGGCGTGAGGTGACTCTCTGTCAGGAAACCACCCTCCCTGTGGGACGGCAATATGCCCAAAGCGTGTTCTCCGAACTGCAGAAAAGCCAAAAACACTAGGAATATTTTCTTTCTCCACGCCCCATTTTTTCGAAGAAAAAGGATCTTTTTATAAAAGAATTCGCTACATTTGCAAAGCAATGCGGTAGTAACTCAGTGGTAGAGCGTTGGCTTCCCAAGCCAAAAGTCGCGGGTTCGAATCCCGTCTACCGCTCATCGGAAAATGCAACCTGTTGTCGTTCTTCAGGTTGCATTTCGCATTTCTGAAAACTTAAACTTACTGACCATGAAACTGCTTAAAACCATCTCCGCCTTAGCCCTCTGCCTTCTGGCATACAGTCCGCTAAACGCGCAACAACCCGACTACAAACTCGTTTGGAAAGAGAATTTCCGCGGACGGAGCATTAACGAAAAATATTGGAGCAAGATTCCGAGAGGAGGCTCCGACTGGAACCGTCACATGTCGGCACACCCCAGTCTGTATGAAGTGCGCCGGGGCACCGCCCGCCTTTACGGCAGAGTAAACGAGGGCATTGCCCCCGAAGACACGGCACGCTATATCACCGGAGGTATCTTTACCAAAGGCAAAAAGACACTCACTTACGGCAAGGTGGAAATCAAAGCCCGCCTGCAAGGGGCACGAGGAGCATGGCCGGCCATCTGGATGCTGCCGGAAAATGGCAAGTGGCCCGACGGCGGAGAAATTGACATCATGGAACGGCTGAATCACGACAGTATCGCCTATCAGACCGTACATTCCTATTATACCTTCGTACTGAACGAGAAAAAGAATCCGCGTCCGGGAGGCATCGGCCGGATTGATCCGGATGGTTATAACATATATGCTGTGGAGATTCTGCCGGACAGCATCGTGTTCTCCATCAACGGCCGCCATACGCTCACCTATCCGCGCATTGAAACGGACAAAAAGGGGCAATATCCTTTCGGCACTCCTTACTATCTGCTCATCGACATGCAGATTGAAGGCAGCTGGGTGGGCAAGGCCAATCCGGCAGAATACCCCGTACGCATGGAGGTGGACTGGGTGAAATTCTATGAGCTGAAGGAGTAAGAAAAAACAGCCTGTCCAAAGCGTTCCCCAAAAACAACGGAACCACATAAAAAAAATCATCCCGACCAAATTTTCAAAACATTTCGATGTTTTTGGAAAATGATCGGGATGATTTTTATTACACAACCACGCCTCTGCGTTCTGCATGAAAAAGAAAACATGAAAAACACTATCTGATGTTCTTCTGATAGGCTTTAGGTGTACATCCGACTTTTTTCTTGAAATATCTCCCGAAAAAAGACGGATTCGGAAAATGTAACATTTCACTGATTTGCTGTATCGTATAACAATGACTTTTGATGAGGGCCTTAGCCTCAAGAATGACATACTCGGAAATCCATTCCCCGGCCAACCGCCCACTCGCTTTCTGCACGGTCTGTGAAAGATATTTCGGTGTGATGCAAAGACGATCGGCATAATAAGCTACACTGCGTTCCTTCTGATAATTCCGCTGCACTTCACGAATAAACTGCATGTATATTTCATGCTGCCGATTATTTTGGATATACGCCGGAACCTGTTGCAATGTCTCTAATAACTTATGCAGAATGGTATACATCAAAGCCCGGACATATCCTTGAAGAATTTCTTTTCGAAACGGATTATCGTTTTCAATGATCTTCTTTTTCATCAACTCATAAACCATACGTATTTCTTTCAGGCTTTCACCCGAGAGATGTTTTACTGGATTTTCATAAAGCATCTGCTGCATCTTCATGGCCACCTCCAGATGATCGTTCATATGGAAAAGCTCATTACTGAAAGCGATCACGGCCACTTGCAAATCCGGACTGGAATGCAGGAATTCGCCGATAGCCCCCTTCTGTACCGTTATCAGATCATTGGAATAAGCCCAAAGCTCCTCCAGATTTATACGATAATGCATAGAACCGGAGAAAACAATGATAACTACCGTAAACGACAGCTTTACCGGATATTGGGTAAAAAACAGAGATTCATCGTCAGATGTACTCGCAAAATTAAAGTTATCTATAAGTATCAGTTCATTGTTCAAATGCACCGCCTCTTTCAAAACAGAAAGATTTATCAGATTCAGATGCTGAAATGCAGATGTTGTTTTCTTGGAATGGTTCATACTTTTCAGAATTTATCCTTTAGAACAAAAATAGGCCTTTTTTCTGAATATTTTAAAAACAATCCATCCTTTTGGACAGTTTATACACCTATTGGGAAATGCTTTATCTGAAGAGATTCAGCAAATTTGCAGATGTAAAAAATTAAAGTTTCAGTTATGAAGATAAGAAAAGACTTTATTCCGTGCGCGGCACTAATTGCATTCACACTACTAACCGCCTGTAAAAAAACGGAACAACCCGAAACACAACGACGCAGCGTGCTGCTTACCCAACCGACACACGCAGAAAAGACCACCGTAAAGACATATTCCGGACGGGTATACGAAGCCCAAACCATAAACCTGGGCTTTAAAGTGGCCGGACAAATCAGTAAGATCTATGTTCAGGAAGGCGACTTCGTACGCCAGGGACAATTGGTTGCCCAGCTGGACGATAAGGATTATCGTCTGGGGGTTGAGGCATTGCAAATCCAATATGACCAGGTCAAGGACGAAGTGGACAGAAGCAGAATCTTATTCGAGCAGCATAGTCTTTCTGCCAATGATTATGAAAAGGCCGAAGCCGGGCTACGGCAATTAAAAGTACAGTTGCAAAGCAAGCGGAACCAGATAGCCTATACCCGCTTATATGCACCGACGGACGGATATGTACAGTCGGTAAATTTCTCACCGGCCGAAATGGTCGATGCGGGAACGGCCGTACTGTCGCTGATGAATACTTCACAAATGGAAGTGGTCACGGATATTCCCGCAGAAACTTATCTCATGCGTGATCAAGTGACAGAATATTCCTGCCATCTGGACGGAACAGAGCAGAGTCACGAATGGCCGATGAGATTACTAAGCCTTTTGCCTCAGGCCGACGGCAACCAACTGTATCGGTTGCGTCTGGCTTTCGACCGTAAACCCGAGCAGACCATTACCGCGGGGATGAATATTGAAGTACGTCTTCGCATTGCAGCGTCCTCCGATCAGGAAAACAGACTGACCATACCGTTAAGCGCCATATTCCGTAATGGAAAGCAAACTTGTGTTTGGGTGTTGCGACCAGACTCAACCGTAGAGCAACGACCAATAACCGTCGCTGACGAAATACGGGGCGACCGGGTTATCGTAACCGAAGGACTGAAAGGCAACGAACAGATTGTGCGTGCCGGTGTACACGCACTGCAACCGGGTGAAAAAGTAAAAGTATTGGAAAAACCGAGCGAAACAAATGTTGGAGGACTGCTATAATGAACATGAAGGTAACCGAATATTTCATGAAACGACCCATGTTGTTCTGGTCGTTCATGACGGCCATTCTCATTGCCGGAATACTGTCATTTCTACAGATGCCCAAGTTGGAAGATCCGGCGGTATCGGCCAAACAGGCTATGGTCGTGGTGTCGTATCCTGGAGCCAGTGCGCACGAAATAGAGCAGAAGGTGGCGTTGATGATGGAAGATGAGCTCCGTGCCCTGCCGAATGTAAACAAGGTAAAAACAGAATGTCAGAACAGCATGGCTCTGTTTACCGTAGAATTTCAGATGACAGTGCTGAACAAGGACCTGGAACAGCACTTCGACTTGCTAAGACGCAAGGTCAGCGATGCTTCCATCCGACTGCCACAAGGATGCTCCGACCCTATAGTCATCGATGATATGATGGACGTATACGGTATCTTCTATGCATTTACAGCCGACGGATACAGCTATCCGGAAATGTATCGGTACGCCAAATATCTGCGCCGGGAACTGCAACAGGTAAAAGGGGTGAAACGAATCAATATAGCCGGAAACCGCGACGAGGTAATTAACATCACACTGTCCAAAGAACAGATATCCCGTAACGGCCTGCTTCCGACTCAAATCATGGCCGTACTCCAGTCGGTAGGCTCGACAGTAAATGCGGGAAAATACAATCAAGGAACGGAACGCATTGCCTTATACGTGGACGATGCCGTGAAGAACGAAGAAGATATACGCAATCTGTTGGTGCAGACTTCCGGCGGAAAGACTGTGCGACTGGGAGATATTGCCCGGGTAGAACGCGGTTTCCCGGAACCGCAACGCAACGGTTTCTTCGTAGAAGGCAAACCGGCTCTGGCCATTTGCATCGCTCTGGAATCATCGGCCATTGTACCCGATGTCGGCAAGGCAGTAGACGCCCGACTGGCAGAAGCCATGAAAAACGTACCGGCCGGAATGCAGACCGAAAAGATCTTTTTCCAACCCGACAAAGTGGACGACGCGATTTCATCCTTTATGTGGAATCTTCTGGAATCGGTGCTGATTGTCGTGCTGGTACTGATTTTCACAATGGGATTCCGCAGCGGACTGATTATCGGCTTCGGGCTGATACTTACGGTAGCCATATCTTTCCCCATCCTGCTGATGTGTGGCACCACCTTGCAACGCATATCCTTAGGAGCCTTCATTGTGGCCATGGGTATGCTGGTTGACAATGCTGTAGTAATTATGGACGGCATTCTGATTGACAAAAAAAGAGGCATGAGTCCGAAAATCTACTTCTATCGCATTGAAAAGAACACGGCCTGGCCTCTGCTGGGCGCCACCATCATTGCCGCCTCAACCTTCCTGTGTGTCTACCTGTCGCCCGATTCGGCCGGAGAATACTCCGGCGACCTGTTTCTGGTGCTCTGCGTAAGCCTGTTGGCCAGCTGGGCGCTGGCTCTGGTTCAGGTGCCTGTTTGTGCCCGGGCATGGCTGCCTGTACGTGAAAAGAAAGCCATAACGGAACAGACATCGGTCATGAACTCTCCGATGCACGCCTTTATCCGCCGAAGCATTTCCTTCCTGATCGGACATAAACGGAGTACTATCGTCGTGGCTTTCGCCGTTCTGCTGCTATGCTTCTTCGGAATGACCCGCGTCAAGAATCTCTTCTTCTCTGACTTTGATTACAAGCAATATGTGGTTGAATGCTTTTTCCCGGCAGATACCAATGCCGACGAAGTGCGCGACCGCCTGCTGGAAATGAGTGCCAAACTGTCCGGACGGTTCGATGTGGAACGGGTGTCAGTAAGTCAGGGAAGCGCACCGGCCCATTACTGCCTGGTACGTCCGATGACCAATGGCGGCGACTGCTATGGAGAACTGATTGTAGACTGCAAGGACTATGACACGGTTCTCAAACAGATCCCCGAGGTGCGCCGCATGCTCCGAGAGCAATATCCCGACGCCTATATCCGTCTTCGTAAATACAATTTCTCCATCGCCACCTCGCATACCGTAGAGGTGGAGTTTTCCGGCCCGGATCCGGCAGTATTACGACAGCTGAGCCGGCAGGCCGAGGACATCATGCGACGCTGCCCTTACGTAGACCGCTACTCGGTACAGAACAACTGGAAACCTTCGGGAAAGGCGCTCGTAGCACAGTATGTACCCGAAGACGCGTTGCGCGCCGGAGTGGGACGCGGTGATGTGGCCAATGCCCTGATGGCAGCCACGGACGGCATGACGGTCGGAGTTCTTCAGGATCAGGACAGACCCGTACTGATCAATCTGCAGATGCGCAACGCGGACGGAAGCCGTATCCGGAATCTGAACGATATCCCGGTGTGGAGCACAATGAATATGCACCTGCCGGAAGACAAGCTGACATCTGCTCTGGCCGGTGGAGGAAATCTGGAAGAAATCCAGGACGGTATGTTTCGGGCCATACCGCTGAGCCAGGTATCGCCCGGCATCAAGTTGCAATGGGATGAAGATGTCGTACTGCGTCTCAACGGACAACGGGTAATCGAGGCAGAATGCGACCCGAACCCCGATATGGACGAAGCTACCCCGGCAAAGGTCGTATCGGAAATTCAGAAAGACATAGAGGCCATTCATCTGCCCGACGGTTATCACATGCGCTGGGTAGGCGAAGGAGAAGTACAGGGTGAAGCTATCGGCAACCTGATGAAATTCGTGCCCATCACCATCTTTTTGATTCTGGCCATTCTATTGCTATTGTTCAACAGCTGGCGCAAGGTGATCCTGATTCTGATCTGCTTCCCGTTCGTGTTCTGCGGCATTGTGCCTTCATTGCTGGCAACAGGACAGCCCATGACCTTCATGGCTATTATCGGTATGATGGGACTTATCGGCATGATGGTTAAAAACGCCATTGTGCTGGTTGACGAAATCGGACGCTTGCAGAAAGAAGAGAATTTATCACCCTATAAAGCCGTGATAGAAGCTACGGTGTCACGCGTACGCCCGGTACTCATGGCATCACTGACCACCATTGTGGGTATGATTCCTCTACTTTCCGACCCGATGTACAGTTCCATGTCCATCACCATTATGGGGGGACTGGCAGTCGGCACGCTCATAACCCTTATTTTGCTTCCCATATTCTATACGGTACTTTTCCGCATTCAAAAAACTGAATAAGAACAATGATTATGAACAGCATATATCTAAAAAAAACAGCACTGCTACTCACGGCAGTGCTGACCTTCTGTCCCTGTTTGCAGGCACAGGAAATCCTCTCTCTGTCGCTGGACGATTGCCGGAAACAGGCTTTGCAGCAAAGTGAAACCCTGCAACAGGCCGGCAACAAACTGCAGCAGGCAGAATTAGACCAAAAGATCGCTGCTGCAGCTTATCTTCCGAAACTGGATGGCTCGGCTACCGGTACCTATATATTTCCGGATATGGATATGATGGGCATGAAACTGCAGATGCGCGGCATGTATATGGCCGGCATCAGCCTGACCCAGCCTCTGTATGCCGGAGGCAAGATACGAACCGGACAACGGTTGGCGCGGATTGGCGAACAGGCTGCCCGGGAACAGGTTCGTTTGACACAAGCTGAAGTTATTCTTGAAGCGGAAAACGCGTATTGGACGCTCATTGCCGTTAAAAGCAAGGTTCGTATGTTAGAAGCATATCATGCGCAGATGGATTCTTTATATCGCCAGGTGGAAACTTCGGTTCAGGCAGGATTTGCCACCGATGATGCCCTGCTGCGCATCGAATCGGAACGGAGCGAAATCAGTTATCAACTGCAGAAAGCACGGGGAGGAGCCAATCTGTGCCGCCTGTCCTTATGCCGCCTGCTCGGTCTGAACCCGGATATACAGATAGAACCAGCCGATACCGCCATTCACATTTCAGCTCCCGAAAAACTGCATGCCGACATCAGCAACCGTCCGGAGTTGCATCTGCTGCAACAACAGGCAAAGGCCGCCCACGAACAAATACAGATGAAACGCGCAGACATGCTTCCTACCGTGGGCCTGGTTGCCGGTTACACTTATTACGGAAATATCAAGATGAAAGGAAGTGTCGCCACGGCCAATGGGGTAATGCCCTACACGGAAGAATTTCGTGACGGTCTGGGAGCTCTGATGCTCTCGGTTCAAGTACCGCTTTTTGAATGGGGAGCCAAACTGAAGAAAGTGAAAAAAGCACAATTAGAAGCCGAACATGCCAATCTGGAAATGCAGAAAAACAAACGTCTGCTGGAACTGGAAGTACAACAGGCCCTGCAAAACCTGAACGACGGTTACCGGTTAGTCCAAACCGCGGAACTGGCCCTGAAACGAGCTCAAGAGAATCTCCGTGTAACCGAAAACCGTTATTCGGTTTCAATGGCCATACTGACAGATTTACTGGATGCCGAATCACAAAAACAACAGGCAGAGAGCAATCTGATCGAAGCCAAAACACAATATAAAATCTATGAGGCTGACTATAAACGGGCTATCGGCGCTCTGTAAGCTACAATAAAAAGAATAGAACGAAAACAGGCAGTGTCTAAGTTTAGACACTGCCTGTTTTCGTTCTGTCGGGATGACTGGATTCGAACCAGCGACCACTCGCCCCCCAGACGAGTACTCTAACCGGACTGAGCTACATCCCGTTTTGCGAGTGCAAAAATATATATTCTGTTTGAATTATGCAAATAAATTCCTACTTTTGTATGCGTAAACAGATCGTTATATTCGAAGTATCAATCATGCAATATCAGATAACAGCACCACAAACACTTACCGGCACCATAACCCTGCCGGCCAGCAAAAGCATCAGTAACCGGGCGCTCATCATCAGCGCTTTAGGACACAATAACCAGACACCGCAGAATATCTCAGTATGCGACGATACGGACGTCATGGTACGGGCTCTGAAAGAGATGCCGCAAACCATTGATATCGGCGCCGCAGGTACAGCCATGCGCTTCCTCACGGCCTACCTGGCCGTCACTCCGGGACAGCATATCATTACGGGTACCGAGCGCATGAAGCACCGCCCTATCGGCATTCTGGTAGATGCCTTGCGCACTTTAGGTGCGAAAATCAGCTATGTGGAGCAGGAAGGTTTTCCACCACTCGATATTCAGGGAGCACCGTTCGAGGGGGGAAGCATCGCACTGCCGGGTAACGTGAGTTCACAGTATATCTCGGCCCTGCTTATGATCGGTCCCACCATGCAGCGTGGCTTACAGCTTCACTTGCAGGGCGACATCATCTCCCGCCCGTATATTGATCTGACATTGAAAATGATGCGCGACTTCGGTGCCGATGCCCGCTGGACGGGAGCGCAGGAAATCACCGTAGCCCCGCAACCGTACCGCTCTACGGACTATCTCATCGAGAACGACTGGAGCGCCGCTTCCTACTGGTATCAGATGGTGGCGCTGAGCCGCGACCCGCAGGCAGAAATCCTGCTGCCGGGCCTGTTTGCCGACAGCGCGCAGGGCGACTCCCATGTAGCCGAACTGTTCCGCACCTTGGGCGTGGGCACAGAATTCCGCACGTTGGCCGACGGTAGCACTGCCGTGCGCCTCTTCAAACAAGGAGAGCCGGCAGCGCGCATGGAGCACGACTTCATCAATCAGCCGGATCTGGCACAGACGTTCGTAGTGACTTGTTCTCTGCTGGGCATCCCGTTCCACTTCAAGGGCTTGCAGAGTCTGAAGATCAAGGAAACAGACCGTATTACGGCACTGATCCGCGAGATGGGCAAGTTGGGCTTTGTCATCGGGCAGGCACACGACTCGGAGATGTTCTGGAACGGCGAACATTGCCCGAAGGACGAGCAGAGCGGCATTGACACGTACGAGGACCACCGCATGGCGATGGCCTTTGCCCCGGCAGCTCTGGTCCTGCCGGAAGTGCGGATCAACAATCCACACGTAGTGAGCAAATCTTATCCCCAGTATTGGAACACCCTGCAACAGGCAGGTTTTAAAATAACAGAAGCATGTTTATAGTTTATTGTTTGATTGCCCTGGCGGCCCTGACCGTTATCGCTTTGATAGCCGGTTTCTTCCACAACCTTTATCTGCGCCGCAAAGTGGAGCGCGGAGAACTGGACAAGATGCCCGAAGTGAAGCAGGTGGATCAGGAGTGCTGCGGACAGCATGAGGTGTGTGAGAAGGAAAGCCTGCTGGCAGCTGTCAGCAAACAGATTGAATATTACAACGATGAGGAGCTGGACCGCTTCCGCGGACGCGAAGGCGACCAGTATGAAGAAACGGAGGTGGAGGAATTCCGCGAAGTGCTCTACACGATGAAGGACGACGAAGTGGCCGGATGGGTACGCAGCCTTCAGTTGCGCGGTGTGGAGCTGCCGGACGTGCTCAAGGACGAAGTGTTCCTCATCGTGGGCGAAAGACGCATGTCATAATGGAAATACTGCAATATACATTTTTTCAGAATGCCCTGCTGGGCAGTCTGCTGGCCAGTATTCTGTGTGGCATGATCGGCACGTACATCGTTACCCGCCGCCTGGTATTTATCAGCGGCGGCATCACGCACGCTTCGTTTGGCGGTGTGGGCCTGGGAGTTTATTTCGGTTTCCCGCCCCTGCTGGCTGCGGCTGTCTTTGCCGTACTGTCGGCATTCGGCGTGCAGTGGTTCCGCAAGCAGCGCGACATGCGTGAAGATTCGGCCATCGCCATATTCTGGACACTGGGTATGAGCGTCGGTATCATTTGCAGTTTCCTGTCTCCGGGATTCATGCCCGACCTCTCGTCGTTTCTCTTCGGCAATATCCTGACCATCACCACAGCCGACCTGTGGGCGTTGGGAGTGCTCACCGTCATCGTGGCCGTCTTCTTCGCCCTGTTTCTGCGAAGCATCGTAGCCATCTCTTTCGACAGCGAGTTCGCCCGTTCGCGTCATCTGCCGGTCACGCTCTTTGAATACACCCTCATGGCACTCATCGCCCTGACCATCGTGGCCACACTGCGCATGGTGGGCATCGTGCTGGTGATGTCGCTGCTGACCATTCCGCCTACCACGGCCAATATTTTCACGCACAGCTACCGCAACATCATTTTATTGTCTATGTTCATCGGCAGCCTGAGCTGTCTGGGAGGACTGTTCCTCTCCTATCAGTATAACATACCGTCGGGAGCGTCGATCATCTTCGTATCTATCCTGATTTATATGGTCTGCAAGGCCGCATCTGCATTAATTCTCCGGAAAAAGGCAATAAATCCCTGATTTTTGGGTTTTCATTAAAAAGCAATATCAATTCTCTTGAAAAAAACAGCATTACATATCGTCTTTGTCGCTGCGGTTCTGGCACTGGCAGCCTGCTCCACGAAGAAAAACACTTCGGGAACTCGCTTCTACCATGCCATGACGGCGCGGTTCAACACGTTCTACAACGGCAACGAAGCCTACAAGTCGGGCGTTCTGGAGCAGGAGAAAGCGCATGTGGACAATTATAATGAGCTGCTCCCCATGTTCATTTCGCGCAACAAGAAAACGAGCACCACCGGCGAGGGTAGCTTCAAAACGGCCATCGAGAAATGCGAGAAAGCCATCAAGCAGCACTCCATCAAGGCACGGCCGGCCACCAATGTAAACAAAAAGAAGACAGCGGCCGACAAGGCTTACCTGGCACGCAAGGAGTTCAACCCTTTCCTGAAACATGCGTGGATGCTTATGGGCAAGGCGCAGTTCCGTCAGGGACAGTTCATCGAGGCGGCTTCTACCTTTCAGTATATCACCCAGATCTATGCCACACAGCCCGAGGTGCTGGCCGATGCCTATGCGTGGCTGGCGCGCTGCTACGTGCAACTGGACTGGCCTTATGATGCCGAAAATCTGTTTACACGCATCCAGCGGGATTCACTGGCCAAATACGGCACCCGGGAGCGCGATGCGTCGTATGCCGATTACCTGATCCAGACGCACCAGTATAAGGAAACGGTGCCTTATCTGATTTCGGCCATCAAAAATGAAAAGAGCAAGAAACAGAAGGCCCGTCTGAACTACCTGCTGGCTCAGGTTTATGAACTGAACGGCGAACCGGAACTGGCTTATAATGCCTTGCGCAAGGTGATCCGCAGCAACCCGCCTTATGAGCTGGAGCTGAGCGCACGGGTGAAGCAGAGCGAAGTGTCGCCGAAAGGACAGTACCAGCAAATGGTGAAAAAACTGCGCCGCATGGCGAAAAGCCAGAAAAACAAGGATTATCAGGACCAGATTTATTACGCGCTGGGTAATGTGTATCTCTCGGTACAGGATACCGTGCACTGTATCAGCGCCTATGAGCAGGGCGCACAGAAGAGTACCCGCAACGGGGTGGCCAAGGCCAATGTATTGCTGCATCTGGCACAGCTGTACTGGGAGATGGAAGATTATGTCGAAGCGCAACGCTGCTATGCCGACCTGATCGGTATTCTGGACAAGGAGCATCAGGATTTTGCCGAAAGCGAGCGACGGGCCAAAATATTGGAGGCTCTGGCTCCGCACGTGGCGGCCGTAGAGCTTCAGGACAGTCTGCAGGAGCTGGCACGCATGCCGGAAAAGGAGCGCAACGCGGCCATCGACCGGGTAATTGAAGCGCTGATAAAGAAAGAAAAGGAAGAGGCCAAGGAGCAGGTGCAACAGAATGCGGCCAATAACCAGCCGGCAACAGGGGCCACCGGCAACACGCAGCAGACCACCGGTCCGACCGGCAATCAGACGGGTATCGGCGGCATGGGTGCCGACCGGGGCAGCTGGTATTTCTACAACCCGATGCTGGTGCAGCAGGGTAAGAGCCAGTTCCAGAGAACCTGGGGACGCCGCAAACTGGAAGACAACTGGCGACGCAGCGACAAATCTACTTCCAACAATAATGAATTTGAAGAGTATAACTACGACGAGGATACGGCACAGAATGATTCGGTAACTACGGACAGTATTGCTACGGAAACGGCTCCGGAGGAACTGAACGACTCGGCAGCCAACGATCCGCACAAGCGCGAATTCTATCTGAAACAGATTCCGTTCACTCCGGAACAGATAGCGGCTTCGGATGCCATCATCGGCGACGGTCTGTATCAGGCGGGTGTCATCGAAATGGTGGATCTGAACAATTATCCGCTGGCACAGCGCACCTTGCTGCGGGCACTGAATGATTATCCGGATTATGTGGAAATGGATATGCTGTATTATCAGCTCTTCCTGCTCTACCGCCGCATGAACCGCCCCGAAGAAGCGGAAGTGTATCGCCAGAAGCTCATTGCCGAATATCCGCAAAACCGCTTTGCGCAGACGCTGGCCAACCCGAACTACGAGCTTTTCGCACGCGAAGGACGGGCATTGGAAGACTCGCTTTATGCTGCGACCTACGGTCTGTATGAGGCTAACAACTATGCTGCCGTGCTGGAAAACTTCCGCAAGGAACAGACCGACTTCCCCGAAGGAGCGCACTATCCGAAGTTCCTTTACCTGAAGGCGATGAGTGAACTCTACACCGGCGAGCGCGACTCGTTCCTGGTTTCCCTGCGCACACTGATCCAGAAATACCCGAAAGAGGAACTTACCGAAATGGCTTCGGTCATCGTCAAGGGTGTGGAAGAAGGACGCGCACTGAATAACAGCAAGTTCGATGCCGGAAGCATCTGGAGCCGCCGCGGTATGGCGCTGGCTGCAGATTCCACAGGCGGACAGGACACGCTCTCTACCGAACGCTACTGCAACTTTGTGTTCCTCATGGCTTATCCGAAGAACAGCCTCAACGAGGACCGCCTGCTCTATGAGCTGGCACGCTATAACTTCAGCAGCTTCCTGGTGCGTAACTTCGATATCGAGGTGACCGAAGACAACGAGATCGGCGAAATGATCGTGCGCGGATTCCTCAGTTTCGACGAGGCACATGCCTATACGCAAAAACTCTATACCAATCCGACCATGTCGGAGATTCTCAAGAAGGTGCGCGTCATCCTCATTTCCGAAGAGAATCTGAAACTGCTGGGCAAGGCCTTCAGCTTCGACGATTATGCCGCCTTCTACGAAAAGCATTTCGCTCCGCTCCAGATCAAGGAGGACTTGCGCCTGGACGAACCGTCGGAAATCCGTATCCGCACCGAGGAGGACTTCCCGGGAACGGAAAACGGCGAGACCGAGGACAAGTACAACGAGGACGAATATGGCTATGATTATTAACCGAGAAAAAGTGAATGGATATGAATAACGGTTCCCTGCTGTGGGTGGACGATGAGATAGAACTTCTGAAAGCCCACATCATTTATCTGGAAAAGAAAGGTTATCAGGTCACCACGGTGTCCAACGGCCAGGATGCTCTGGACTGCTGCAAGGATACGACCTTCGACCTCATCCTGCTCGACGAGAACATGCCGGGCCTCAGCGGTCTGGAAACCTTGTCGCGCATCAAGCTGATCTCTCCTTCCACGCCCGTTGTCATGGTGACGAAAAGCGAAGAGGAGAACATCATGGACCAGGCCATCGGAGCCAAGATTGCCGACTATCTGATCAAGCCGGTAAATCCGACCCAGATTCTGCTGACCCTGAAAAAGAATATCCATAAAAAGGAAATCGTATCGGAGGTGACGCAGACTTCCTATCAGCAGGAATTCGGGCGCATCGGCATGCGCATCAACGATTCGCTCACCCTGGAGGACTGGAAGGAGGTCTACAAGGATCTGGTGTATTGGGAACTGGCTCTTTCCGAAGCGGATAGCAGCATGTATGAGATGCTGTGCATGCAGAAACAGGAAGCCAACCAGATGTTTGCCCGATTCATCAAAAAGCATTATGAGGACTGGCTCACGGGCGATGAACGTCCGGTACTGAGCACGGATCTGTTCAAGACAGCTGTGTTCCCCGCCCTGAAGCGGGATGAAAAGGTGTTTCTGCTCGTTTTCGACAACCTGCGCTTCGACCAGTGGAAAACCATCTGCTCGGAGATTTCGGACAGTTTCCTCATCGACGAACAGCTTTATTGCAGCATTCTGCCCACAGCGACACAATATGCCCGCAATGCCCTGTTCTCAGGACTGATGCCTCTGCAGATAGCCCGTATGTATCCGGATCTGTGGGTGGATGAGGACGAAGAGGAAGGAAAGAATCTGAACGAAGAGGCACTCATCGCCGCGCATCTGGAGCGTTACCGCATCCGGAAATCGTTCAGCTATCATAAAATCAATGAGTCGGCCGGACTGGAGAAACTGAATGCCCAGTTCCGTCAGCTGGAGCATCAGGACCTGAATGTGGTGGTGCTGAACTTTATCGACATGCTCTCGCATGCCCGTACGGAATCGCGTATGGTGCGCGAACTGGCTTCGAACGAAGCGGCCTACCGCAGCATCACTTCCAGCTGGTTCAAGCATTCTCCGGTGCGCGAACTGTTCCGTCTGCTGGCTGCCAGCGACTATACGGTGGTCATCACCACCGACCACGGAAGCATCCGCGTGGGCAACCCTACCAAGGTGGTGGGCGACCGTAATACGAACACGAACCTGCGCTATAAGCTGGGCAAGAACCTGAGCTATCAGGCGCGTGATGTGTATGAAGTCAAGGACCCGCAGAAATTGCAGCTCCCCTCGCCCAACCTGAGCACAACGTACATTTTTGCCACGGGCAATTATTTCTTTGCCTATCCCAACAACTATAATTATTATGTGTCTTATTATCGCGACACCTTCCAGCATGGAGGAATCTCCATGGAGGAAATGCTGGTGCCGCTGATTACATTAAAAGGAAAAAAACGATAAACCAATCAAATAAACAAGCATTATGGAAATTAAGATTCAATCATTGGAAGAGATACACGAAGCGGCACGCACCTTTATCCGCGAAATGGGCGACAACACCGTTTTTGCCTTCTACGGCAAGATGGGAGCCGGAAAAACCACTTTCATCAAGGCGGTGTGCGAATGCCTGGGTGTGGAGGATGTGATCAACTCACCGACTTTCGCCATTGTCAATGAGTACCGCTCTGAAACCGGAGAACTGATTTATCACTTCGACTTCTACCGTATCAAAAAACTCGAAGAGGTGTACGACATGGGTTATGAAGACTATTTCTACAGCGGTGCGCTGTGCTTCATCGAATGGCCGGAACTGATCGAAGAAGTGCTTCCGGGCAATGCCGTGAAGGTAGAAATCGAAGAAGCCGAAGACGGTTCGCGCGTGATCCGCTTCTAAACCGGTTTCAGCACACAAAATCAAAAAAGGTGCGTTCCGATGGTCATACCATCTGCGAACGCACCTTTTTTGATTATTTATTTATTCCTCTTCGTCGAGAGAATCACTGAATTCAGCCTCTCCCTGCACTACCCACAATACATCCTCGGGATCGAAGTCGCCGATTTTGTCCTTGTGAGCCTGTTCCACCACGTACTTCACAACCTCATCCAGATCGATGTCGATGAATCCCTCCTCGTCCGGTGCGGCATCCAGCACTCCGCTTGTGGCGTAATAGTCCACAATCACATCCAGGAAATAGTACAGTTCATCGTCTGTAAACTTTCCCTTGACGTCCTGTGGCAGATAATTCTTGATGAATTCGACTGTGCGTGCATCGTCAGCGGCGTCTTGCAGCAAGTCCTGTTCAAAATCTCCCATAAGAAACGAAATTAAAGAATAGCCTTGAGTTTTTCTTCGAAGGTAGCCTTCGGAGCGGCACCGACCTGCTTGTCTACTACTTCACCGTTCTTGATGAAAAGTACGGTAGGCACGTTACGGATACCGAAACGGGTAGCCAGATCGTCATTTTCCTCTACATCGCACTTGCCGATGATAGCCTGGCCTTCGTATTCTGTAGCCAATGCCTCGATATCCGGACCGATTTTCTTGCAAGGTCCACACCAGGTAGCCCAGAAGTCCAAAACGATAGGTTTGCCGGTTGCTACCAGTTCTTCAAAATTTGCGTCTGTAATTGCTAAAGCCATAATTTTCTATATTTATTGGTTTGTTGATTTACAAATATACTAATTAATTTTATAGGACAATGCGGGTTTGCTCTCAATAAATGAAATTAAATTCTTTTTTACAGAAACCTTCGTACTGCGCGAATGCATATTCAGATGCGTCTGTCCGTCGGAATCGGCAATCAGGAAATACAAATCCGAGTTGCCCGGACATTCGCGGATGATGCATTGCAGCGAGAGCAGCGTATCATCGTCGAGCGCATCCACATTCATGGCAATGGTGATTTTCTCAATGACTGAATCGCGGATATCGGCCAGAAAATCGATCTTGCCCACCTTCAGCTCCAACTGATTGGGATTCCACTGGCGCGGCTGACAGCGGGCATAGATCATCAGCGTGTTGCCCACTTCCATATATGAGGCCCATTCGGCCCAGTCCTGTCCGAAAAGCGGCAGCTCCATGGAACCGCTGTAATCCTCAAACTGCACGATACCATAGGGCTTTCCGGTCTTGGTAACTCCCTTACGTACTCCCGTAACCATACCTCCCAGTTTCAGGTCGCTGTTGGCAAAACGCTCCATCTGCTGCAAGTCGGCTGCATGCACGTTGCAGACATCGGTCAGAATCACCGAATAGTCATCCAGCGGATGCGCAGACAGATAGATACCCACCAGTTCGCGCTCGCGGTTCAAACGTTCCAAAGCGCTCCACGGTTCGGCCTGCGGAATCTCGGGCGTAGCCACTTCCACCACATCCAATCCTCCGAAAAGAGAATTCTGAGCCGTGTTCTTGTCCATCTGATATTTGGAACCATAGCGCGCCAACGTGTCGATAAACGTTTCTCCCTTACTGTTCAAAGCAAGATATTGCTCGCGAGTCAGCTCCGTAAAGCAGTCAAAGGCTCCAGAGAGCACCAGACTTTCCAGATTGTTACGCTTGCAGGCTCCCGTCGGCACGCGCTGGATAAAGTCAAAGATTCCCTTGAACGGACCGTTCGCCTCGCGTTCCTTAATAATAGCCTCCACTGCCGAATCGCCCAGTCCTTTCACGGCACCCAGACCGAAACGGATATTTCCTTTGGAGTCGACACTGAACTTGCGGCGACTCTCGTTTACATCCGGTCCCAGGGTATCAATACCGATGGCCTTGCACTCGCTCATCAATTTGGTGATGTCGGAGATATTGGCCAAGCTTCGGCTCATCACAGCCGCCATATAGTGTGCCGGGAAGTTCGCCTTGAGGTAGGCCGTCTGATAAGCCACCCACGAGTAACAGGTGGCGTGACTCTTATTGAAGGCATAAGACGCAAACTTGGTCCAGTCTCCCCAGATTTTTTCCAGTACCTTCGGATCGTGACCGTTTTTCTTTCCGCCCTCGATAAACTTAGGATACATGTGGTTCAGCTTGTCGATAAGTTTCTTACCCATCGCCTTACGGAGCGTATCACTCTCGCCTCGCGTAAAGTCAGCCAGCTGACGCGACAGAAGCATCACCTGCTCCTGATATACGGTAATTCCGTAGGTATCCTTCAGATAGGTCTCCATGCAGGGAATATCGTACTCCACCGGCTTGCGTCCCTGTTTACGGTCGATAAAGTCGGGGATGTAATCCATTGGTCCCGGACGGTAGAGGGCATTCATGGCGATGAGGTCCTCGAAGGTTGAGGGCTGAAGTTCGCGCAGATATTTCTGCATACCGGCAGATTCGAACTGGAAGGTACCGATGGTGCGACCGTCGCAATAAAGCTTATAGGTGGCAGGGTCTTCAATATCCAGTTCGTCTACATCTATATCAATGCCCAGACTGTCGCGCACATTGGCCTGACATTCCTTGATGATGGACAGGGTTTTCAGTCCCAGGAAGTCCATCTTGATCAGTCCGGTATCCTCAATCACCGAACCTTCATATTGTGTACAACGGAGTTTCTCTCCGGTTTCCTTATCTTCGGCCGTACTGATCGGTACCCAGTCGGACACATCGTCACGGCAGATAATCACACCGCAGGCATGCACGCCGGTGTTGCGCACATTGCCTTCGAGCATCTTGGCATAGCGGATGGTGTCGCGCAACACGGGGTTGGGCGAAGCCTCCGCTTCCTGCAACTCGGGAATGCAGGAGATGGCATTCGGCAGGTTCATCTTGCGCTTCTTGCCGTTTTCATCGTCGGGCAATTTATCGGGAATGAGTTTGCACAGTGCGTTCGAAGTGTCGAGCGGCAGTTTCTGCACGCGCGCTACATCCTTGATGGCCAGTTTCGTGGCCATGGTACCGTAGGTAATGATGTGCGCCACCTTCTCCTCACCGTATTTCTGAGTCACCCAGCTCAACACCTTTCCGCGTCCGTCGTCATCGAAGTCCACATCAATATCAGGCAGGGAGATACGGTCGGGGTTCAGGAAACGCTCGAACAGCAAATCATATTTAATCGGGTCGATCTTTGTGATTCCGAGACAGTAGGCCACCGCCGAACCGGCAGCCGAACCACGGCCCGGGCCTACCGATACGCCCAGCTCATGACGCGCCGCATTGATATAGTCCTGCACAATGAGGAAGTAACCTGGGAAACCCATGGTTTTCATGATGTGCAGCTCAAACTTGATGCGCTCCTCCACATGGTCGGGCAGCGGGTCGCCATACATCTTGCGGGCACCGTCATAGGCCAGCTTGCCCAGATAATCGGCCTCCAGTTTGAGTCGGTACAGTTTGTCGCAGCCACCTAGTTTCTCTACCTTGTCCACGGCTGCTTCGTGACTCATCACCACTTCGCCGTTTTCGTTTCGGGTAAACTCCTCGAACAGCTGTTCGTCGGTATATTTCCGGCGATATTCTTCTTCGGTGCCGAAATCTTCGGGAATTTCGAAGCTCGGCATGATCGGTCCGTGGTCAATGCTGTAAAACTCCACCTGATCGCAGATGGCACATGTATTCTCCAGCGCCTCGGGCACATCAGAGAACACCGCATTCATCTCCTCGCGCGTCTTGAACCATTCCTGCTTGGAATAGAGCATACGCTTGGGGTCGTCCAGATCGCGGTTCGTACTCAAACAGATCAGGCGGTCGTGCGCTTCGGCATTTTCCTGATCCACAAAGTGGCAGTCGTTGGTGCACACCAGCTTCACCCCATATTTATGCGCCAGACGGATCAGTTCCTCATTGGCCCGTTGCTGCAAGGGATAGGTCTCACGGTTGGCCCGCTGATTCGGGTCCGTAACCTGATGACGCTGCAACTCCAGATAGTAGTTCTCGCCGAACACACTCTGATACCAACGCACGGCCTCTTCGGCTCCTTCCAGATCGCCCTTCAGGATTTTGTGAGGTACCTCACCGGCAATACAGGCCGAACAGATGATCAGTCCTTCCTTATGCGCCTCCAGCTCCACCCGGTCGGTACGGGGCTTTCCATAGAAACCGTCGGTCCAGGCTTTCGACACCAGTTTGATCAGGTTGTGATAGCCCTGCTGGTTCTTGGCCAGCACAATCAGGTGATAACGGCGGTTGTCGCCCTGGTCCTTTTCCATCTGAAACAGACGTCGGGGCGCCACATACATTTCGCAACCGAAAATCGGTTTGAACAGTTTCTTCTCCGTTTCGGCCAACTGCTGCTGCGCCTGCTCCAACTGAGCTTCTACCGACGGGAATTCGGGAGCGGTCTGCCCCTGCTTCTCCTCGTCGGGCAGGGCTTCCCATTCTTCCGAAGCCACATTGCGCCCGGCTTTCAGGGCCTTGATTTTCTGTTTCAGGGCCTTGATTTCGCCTTTTACGGGACCGTTCTTTTTATTCGTATAATTAAAGAATTCCTTGATGGCCATCATGTTACCGTGGTCGGTGATGGCCATTCCGCGCATGCCGTCCTTCATGGCCTTATCGACCAGACGCGACACGCTGGCCTGACCGTCGAGGATGGAATACTGGGTATGTACGTGAAGATGAACAAAATCGTGCATAGGAATCAGGTAAAAATGCTATATCAAAAAAATGATTACGTAAATCCGGATAAAGTTACGTCAGTTTCGCGGGAATGCCAAACAGCCGGCCGTTTTTTTTATCATACAGGACAGGAATCCTTTCAAAAGAGACGGAAGGACACAAATAGATAGAAGATTTTTTTTGTTCTTCGTTAAAATATATCTATCTTTGCCCATTAATATCATAAATTTACTCTAAAACGTGACTTTTGTCTATTGCGGACAAAAGACTAAGACTCTATAAATCCATGGGAAGAAGACTAAAGAAACTGAAGAAGATCAGACTACACCGTGAAGGCACACACACCCTGCTGTTCGGCGGCCTGGCGCTGCTGGTATTGAACGGGGCTTTGTTCTACGGAATCGAAAACAAGATACCTTTTTATATAGTTGCCGTGATCAGCGTCATTCTGTATCTGATTGTGGTAAACTTTTTCCGTTGCCCGATCCGTGTATTCGAGGGCGACACGGAGCGCGTTGTAGTGGCTCCTGCCGACGGTAAGATCGTGGTGATTGAGGAGGTGGACGAGAATGAATATTTCAAGGACCGCCGACTCATGGTGTCTATCTTTATGAATGTGGTGAATGTGCATGCCAACTGGATTCCGGTGGACGGAACCGTGAAGCTGGTGCGCCATCACAACGGTAATTTCCACAAGGCATGGCTGCCGAAAGCCAGCATCGAGAACGAGCGTTCTACCGTGGTGATCGAAACTCCGGAAGGTACGGAAATTCTGGCCCGCCAGATTGCCGGTGCCGTGGCACGACGCATCGTGACTTATGCCAAGGAAGGCGAGGAATGCTACATCGACGAGCACATGGGATTCATCAAATTCGGTTCGCGTGTGGATGTCTATCTGCCGCTGGGCACCGAAGTGTGTGTCAAGATGGGACAGAAAACCACCGGTAACGAAACCATTCTGGCCCGCCTGAAATAACCAAACAACATTTGCATTATGGCTAATATCATTACCAAACAGATACCCAATACGCTGACCTGCTGCAACCTGATGTCGGGCTGCATAGCCACCGGAGCTGCCTTTCACGGCAATATGGAATGGGCAGTCATCATGATTATCATCGGTGCCGTGTTCGACTTTTTCGACGGTATGAGCGCCCGCCTGCTGCATGTGTCCTCGCCCATCGGCAAGGAACTGGATTCGCTGGCGGATGTGGTGACTTTCGGCGTGGCTCCTTCGGCCATGATATTCTATATGTTCTCGCAGGTAGTCTATCCGGATTTTCTGGAGCCTCTGCGCAACATCCTGCCCTACTCGGCTTTCCTCATGGCTGCCTTCTCGGCACTGCGACTGGCCAAGTTTAATCTGGACGAACGCCAGACCAGCTCTTTCATCGGTCTGCCCACCCCGGCCAACGCCTTGTTCTGGGGCTCGCTCATCATCGGCAACCGGGGTTTTCTGGTTTCGGAGAAGTTCAATGCCGCATTTCTGTTCCTTTTCATGCTTCTGTTCTGCTTCCTGCTGGTGGCCGAGCTTCCGCTCTTCGCCCTGAAGTTCAAGAATCTGAGTTGGAAGGACAACAAGATAAAATACGTATTTCTGATTGGCTGCATTCCGATGTTTGCCTTCCTGAAATACAGCAGTTTTGCCGCCATTATCGTGTGGTATCTGTTCCTGTCTATACTGACACGCAAGCAGAACTGATTCGTTTTGGCACGCTTCTTGTACCTCTTCCCTACGAAGAAACTAAAATAAAGAAGAAAACAATATGCATACAATAGGTTGCCTACTCACGTTTATCATTGCACTGTTCATTGCAGTACTGGTAGCTGTGCGCCAGATTATCAGCCGTTTTTTCGGCATTTTCCGGAAAATGGACCCACGCCAGCAACAGAACGACAACCCTTTCGGTGGACAAAACAACAGCAGTAACACCCAGAATCGGGAACAGAAACAGCAGCAACAGCACTCGGGAGGCAAACAGAAACTCTTTGACGACAACGAAGGAGAGTACATCGATTTTGAAGAAATCCGGGAAAAACCGGACCAAAGAAACTGACATTCTGACAGATAAAACGAAAAGGACCAAGGCTTCTGCTTTGGTCCTTCTCGTTTTTTAGAAACGGCCACGAATCGGCAACAGCAAACACCGGTGCCTATCCGCAATTATCTTCAGGGAGATAATAAATTATCAACGGGGAAGTAATAAATTATCATCAGGGTGATAATTTATTCCCATCTCAAACGGATTCATCCGGCTAGCGCTTGTTCCGGAAAAAGCGACGCATCAGCTCTCCAGCCTCTTCGGCCATTACTCCCTGCACCACTTCAGTTTTAGGATGCATGGCTCCGGGAGCCAGACGGGCATAGCCGCGTTTCTCGTCCGAAGCGCCGTAGACCACTCTTTTCACTTGTGCCCAACCGATAGCTCCGGCACACATCACACAGGGCTCAACGGTGACATAAAGCGTACACTCCGTCAGGTATTTCCCACCCAAGGCATTGGCAGCCGCCGTAATGGCCTGCATTTCGGCATGAGCGGTCACATCGGTCAGTGTTTCCGTAAGATTGTGCGCCCGTGCTATAATACGGTCACGGCAGACTACCACCGCCCCCACGGGTATCTCATCCTGCTCAAAAGCCACCTGTGCTTCTTCCAAAGCCTTTTTCATATAAAACAAATCGTCCATCTATATACTCTTATTTTGTTTTAACAAGGCACAAAAATATCTATTTCCCGCCAAAAGTGAAAAAACAAAGATAAAAAATTGGATTTTATATCAATAATGACATATATTTGTAATTAAGAAACAAAATAAAAACCACAAAGATTTTTTACATCATGGAAGAAGATAAAATCAAGTCACCACAAGCGTCACAGCGCTATCGCCGGACACGCGCCACTCTGGAGCAGGATATCATAACTGCTGCAGAACAGTTGATTGGCGAGAAAGGATTCAGCAGACTGAAGCTGACCGAGTTGTGTGAGAAAGCCAAAATTGAGAGCCCCGTATTTTATAACCGTTATGAGGACATCGACGATTTTGTTGAGAAGTTTGTCAGAAACTATGACTACTGGTTGAGCGATAACGTCACACTCGACACTAAAAATCTCTCACCGGTAGAAAATATGAATCATATAATTCAGACACTCATTGATTCGCTTGCAGCCAATCCGGTGATGCAGAAGCTGATTGCCTGGGAATTGAACGAAAACACTTATGTCACCCGCCGCACTGCACAGAACCGCGACAACAACTCACAGGAAGTGATTCATTATTTTGAGAACCAGCTGAAAGCCAACGACATCAACTTCAATGTGGGATGTGCCATTCTGATCGGCGGTGTGTATTACCTGATTATGCACAAGGATCTGGCCACTTTCAACAATATAGACTTCAGCACCGACGAGGGCATGCAGATGCTGAAAGAAACCGTCACCAAGATGATTTACAAACTGTTTGGCACTACCCGCGGCAGAGCGGCCTCAACGACAGAAAAACTTACCTCACAACGTATCGCCCGCAATCTGCTTCAAAGTGGAGTGGACCGTGACACCATCCTGAAGGCAACCGGACTGAGCGAAGACGAACTGAATGAACAAGAAACGTCAACAACATCAGATGGAGAATTTTAAAATAGACCTAACCAAAAATCAGAAAAGTTCAGACTTTTCTATCATGGGGAAAATTCATGATTATCATGAAATGATCCGTGAACATGAAAAAAGAGGACTGAATGTCCTGCTAAAATCGCCCATGACTTCCGCAAATGCGAGAGAAGTTGTCGTAAAAGAAAGAAATTCCGGCAAAGAGATCAAGACCTTAATGTTTGGCTCCAACAATTATCTGGGAGCGATAACCCACCCATACGTCATAGCCAAGACATTGGAGGCGACTCAGAAATACGGTATCGGAAGCGGTGGTGTCCCTATTTTAGCCGGCACCACCAAATATCATACTGATCTGGAGAAAAAGCTTTCGGAACTGACCGGTTTTGAAGATACCATGCTCTTTTCCTCTGGATTTACGGCAAACCTAGGTATCATCTTAGGTATCATCCGACCGCAAAACCTGATTATTCAAGACAAGTTGAACCATGCAAGTCTTATAGACGGAGCTCTGATGTCCGGCGCCAAGATGGTACGCTACAGACATAACGATATGAAGGCTCTGGAAAAGCTATTATCTTCCAATCAGGAGGAATATCCCAACGGCATGATTGTGATTACAGACGGAGTATTCAGTATGGACGGTGATATAGCCAACATTCCGAAAATATTGGAATTGACTCAAAAATATAACGCCATTCTCCTTATTGACGAAGCTCATGCTACTGGAGTGATTGGAGAAAAAGGAGCCGGAACATTATCCTACTACGGAATTACCCAACGCGATAATATCATCGTCTCCGGCACTCTCAGTAAAGCCTTAGGAAGTATTGGAGGCTATATATCCGCGAGCAAGGAAATTATTGACTATCTTCGGATCTATGCCAGAAGCAACCTTTATTCTACCTCACTTCCACCAAGTGTATGCGCCTCTGCGCTTGCCGCCATTGAAATGATGCAAACCACGGACGCTTTGAGCAAACAGCAGAAAAATGCAGCCTACATGGTTCAAAAACTGCGCGAAAACGGCTATAACACCTTGAATACGGTAACCTCTGTCATTCCTATCATTGTGGGAGACGAATATAAGCTGACACAAATGTCCAAAGATCTTTTGGATCGTGGAATCTACGTCAGCTGCATATTCCCGCCGGCTGTTCCTAAAAACACAGCTCGCATCCGAGTCAATATGAATCCATTGGTTACGGAAGAGGACATTGACTATTTTATTGAACAGTTGAATAAGATATTCCAAATATATCAATTAGATCGCTTTGTAAAAGTATAATGCAAATTCATAAGAAAGCAGAAGCGACTCAACTGCTCATAAAAACATTTGGTAAATAACAAGGAATAAGCAATATTAAATATTGCCTTAAAATCCAGCGCCTGCAAATTCCTTTTCAAGAAGTTTGCAGGCGCTGGATTTTTGCAAGAATAAAAACATACGAAAAACCATCCCCCATGAAATCTTTTCGTTTTGCTTTGCATATAGTCAGCAGGAGACAGATGACACTATCTTACCTCCAGCTTCATGATTAATATCATTTTATAGGGTGATATATCATATCAGGGAAGCGCATATCCTTTATATCATAAGGAGGATAACAGCGGTGAGTACATTTATCATTCTCTCTTCTGTCCGGATCGTATGTGTAGAAAAGTTCGGGATGTCCGGCATAGATAAATCTTCCATGTCCTCCAAAGTCAGCAATTTTAAGTTTGAAATGCTTGAAAAGCGTAGACATCAACAGTTCGTTATGTCCTCTGTCGCCCAATAAACAACGTGAATGAAGCAATGCGAATGCCCTATTGGAAAAGCGGCAAATGGGATTAAATGATCTATAGAGTGTTATACTATTCGGAATGTTCTTCAACTCTATTTCATGCCAACGCATCCAATTAGGATTATCTTCTTTTGTCTCCACATGAGCTGTCAAGAAATCCTCTTCTTTATTTTGGAAGAATGAGAAAAACGTTCCCCAATTTCCATTAAAGCGCACGTCATATTCCACAAGCCAGTAATAATCATATTCAGGATGGTTACGATAAAAATCCAATAGGACAAAATGAAAATTACCGTCCATAATTGTACAACCCCAGGATGTGTAACCTAGTTTGTTAAGTCCTTGTATTGTAAATGCGTGTTGCTTCACATCCATTGGTAAATTCAATTCTACCTTATCTGCCTGATAGACAATATATACCGATGCAAACTCTCCGGCTTCTGTACGCAATTTTTTAATTTGGTCTTTTATTACCTCATTAAAGATATGGGTAACAAATAATAAAGCAGTATGGGGTTTCATGATTTTATTTGGTCTTTGATTTATGTTTATAATATAAAATTTCCGCCAGCATCAAGGCATCTGGAAGATTCATCAATTGCGGAACAAGATTTTTCATCCTCTCTCTGACGCATATATGCAAATGTTCATCATATGTAATCATACAAAGTCGAAATTGGCAATATACCAGCTCCACTTGCGAAAGGCCAACCTGATATATTAAACGCTCTAACGAGCGTGCATAATTAACTATATCAGTATCACATTCATGCAGTATTTCCAGCGCATCTAGAAAAATCATGATATCATGGAAAGATTGAGGTAATTTAAGTTGTGCCTTGATGTGCATAGCTATATTCTGTAAAGCTTTTTTATTTCTAGAATCTGGTCGGTTACGATATTTTGCAAGACCATATTTCCCGATACCACTTAACTCTGTTAGAGTCAGGTTCTCTTTTCTACCCTCCCCATACTGCAGAATATACTCATCAATATCAGTCAATATCTCTTGTGGATCTTCTTGCAATAAATTCTCGCCTACAAGATACTCTATCAACCAGCAACAGCCTGTAATACCGTGTAAAAAGGACATGTCACTCTTTACCATTCCCAATCCGTCTTGTACCTTTTCAAGTAGATGCAAGGCTGCATCGGCATATTTCTTCGATTGGGTGATGTCGGCCAGAAGAAACAGAAAGTGAACATATCCAAAATATCCATCTTCCCCTATATTCAAGGATGTAATTCCTTCACTGTCAATCCAGTGTTGAAGCATGGCTCGTATGGACATAAATGTATTTTCATCGCAACAATACATACTTGCAGATTGTGCCGACACAGCATCGTAGCAACACAATCTTGTTTCCAATCCATACTTCTGCAAATAAGCAGTAAGTTCCCGATTGTGAATGGACTGTCCGGCCTGTATAGGGCGTGTTTGAATCACACTCACCTCATCAATGATAGCCATGTCATGTTGTGTCGCTTTTATAAGAATGGGCCAATGGTATTCCGTACCCCATCCTGTCTCATTCTCGTTGAAAGTGAACAGGATATTTTGCAAGACCTCTTGAGAAAAACAAGGCACCATCATCTCCACAAAATTCGTGTAACGCAACTGGCAGTATCTGTTGTGCAATGTGTGCGGCCATGTATAATAGGACATCCGTAGGGACGGCTGCGCTATTTTCAACTTGTAATGATGCATAGTCTCAAACAATGCATTGATGGAAGGAGCATCCATCTGGATGTCATCATCTGGGAAAAAAAAGTAATCATACATATCTTTGAAGTGTGGATGAGTTTCAAAGTACTTATATATGACTTTCAACTTATTACCTTTGATTTGACAAATATACTCCACATCATTACAAAACAGTTCCAGCGAATCGTCATACACTATCAAATGAAGGTCAAAATTTCCATTACCTTCTGTCCACATTTTATGCAGACTATTCTTGCCCACTGCTGAAATTACACAGTTTCTCATACTCATAATATATTGGTTATATTTTTTGATATCATTTGTTTTATGGTATGTTCTATCATCTCTTTCATCAGCTGGTGGGATGTCCCTTCTGATAAAAGTAAAATTGTGATAATAGCAAGAAGGACAAACACTACGATGGTGATACCATATCGTGTAATAAAAGGCATCCTTCCTTTCATCAAGTTTTCCACTTCGGGACAATGACGATGTATATCATTTGCTTTCATATTCAAATTTTTATCTGGTTTTATCAGAATTCTTTAACAAATATCTAGACAAGTTTAATATTTTCTTTTGTTTCATCTGTCATTTGATGCTTTACCAGTTCATAGTATCTGCCCCGTTTCTTCAGCAACGATTCATGAGTGCCCAGCTCCACAATCTTACCCCCATTCATTACCACAATCTGGTGCGCATTACGAACTGTACTCAGGCGGTGGGCACTGATCACCGCTGTACGTCCTTTATAGAATTGTTGCAGGTTAGTCATGATGTTTGCTTCATTCGTGGCATCAAGTGAATTGGTCGCCTCATCTAGAAAAATGTATTCCGGATTCTTATAGATAGCTCTGGCAATAAGTATACGTTGTCGTTGCCCTTGACTTATACCTTTACCTTCCATACCGATGACTGTATTATATTTTAAGGGCAATGAATCCACAAACTCATCTATACAAGCCATGTGTGCCGCATCCCTCATGCGTTTATTGTCTATCTCATCCGAACTGATACAGATATTACCTGCTATGGTGTCGGAAAAAATAAAACTGTCCTGCATCACCGAACCTGTAGCTGCCCGCCACGTGTGCGGATTAATATCAGAAAGAGGGATACCTCCCACTTTGATGCTGCCCCGCATGGGGTCATAAAAACCTTGCAACAACTTGATAAGCGTGGTCTTGCCACATCCACTCTCGCCAACTATAGCTGTCACCTTGTGGGCGGGAATGGAAAGGGTAACGTCCTTCAAGGCCATTTCACTTTCCGAACCATTATAGCTGAAAGACAAGTCTTTGATCTCAATATCACGTTCTGTTGGCAAAATAGCAAGTTTCTTGTCAATACCGGTCTCCTCATCATTCTGCGAGTGTATTTCGTTCAATCGTTCAAGGCTTATCTTCGCATCCTGAAAGGACTGGGCGAAACCGATAAAATCACCAATAGGTGCCGACACTTGACCGATAATGTAAGTGAGCGACATCATCATGCCGAGAGTCATTGAACCTTCAACAACAGATTTGGCCGCAATGTAATAGATAAGTATATGAGTGGTCTGTGTGAAGAAGACCGATCCCGACTGTTGTATCTGGCCTATCCGCAATCCTTTCAGACCAATTCGGAACAGCCGGACTTGTATACGTTCCCATTCCCAGCGTTTCTGCCGCTCACTATTATTGAGTTTGATATCCTGCATTCCCTGAACTAATTGTATCATTTTGCTTTGTTCTAAAGCCGACTGATTGAATCGCTTTATATCCAATTCCCTTCGATAACGCATGAAGAAGGAGATCCAGATGACATACAGCGTATTCCCAACCACAAATATTGCCAATACCAGCATATTGTAATAAGCAAGAATGGCAAGGAAAACAATAAAATTGATAAGTGAGAACACAATACGCATGCTGTTGGAAAGCAGGAAGTTCTTGATACGTCCATGATCCCCAATGCGCTGCAGAATATCTCCCGTCATACGAGAATCAAAAAACTGCAGCGGCATGGTAGTTAATTTAATAAGAAAATCAGCGATAAGCTGAATATCAATACGTGAATGCATATGAAGCATAATCCACGAACGGATATAGTCAATGCTCAGTGTGGCCACAAAAAAACCGAGTTGAGCAAAAAGTATCAGCGTGATGATATTCAGATTCCGTCCATTAATGCCCTGATCCACCATGGCCTGTGAAAGAAAGGGCAGTACCATCTGTATCAGGCTTCCCACAAGCATAGCTAACAGCAATTGTCCTATCATGCTGCGATACGGTGTGAAATAACGGGCAAATGACAACATGCTACGGCTGTTCTTCTTATATTCGTCTTCTACCTTGCCGAAATTATCACCTGGTTCAAGCATTAGTGCTACGCCATAATTGTCTTTATCAATATTCGAACCTATCCAACATCGCTCAAATTCTTCTCTTGTATATGTCAGACGTTGTGAAGCTGGATCTGAAATATAAATTTTATATTTATCATTTTTATTTTTCTCAATGCCATAACATACCACAAAATGATTTTGATTCCAATACAGGATACAAGGAAAAACGCCTTCCTCAACCAACTGCTCAAAAGTTAGTTTTACACCAACAGTATCAAAACCTATATATTGTGCCCCTTCGTTTATCCCCTGCATATTAACACCACGGCGAGAAATGTAACAATGTCTTCGTAACATTTCTGTAGAATAATTCAAACCATAAAATTTGGCTATCATACGTAAGGCTGTCGGACCACAATCAGAAGCATTGAGTTGTCTGTAATGAGGAAAACGTTTTAACTTATTCATGTATTCTTTTATTTTTTTCTTGGATTCTTGTTGAAATGATAAACGAGATGCGCCATGAAATAATGCGGAAGAGAGCGATACCATGTTTCGATGCGTCCCTGGGCATTTACCTGAT
>ULRE01041986.1_pt1 | contig 47229 bp, 47 predicted proteins | sample 1955141 | NCBI WGS metagenome assembly ULRE01 (sample SAMEA4835674, study PRJEB28245) | human gut metagenome | biome: gut microbiome; material: fecal sample | place: Denmark | collected 2008
CGATGAACCTTACTTATCTCAACACGATACTGTTCATTCTCATCATCGCGCTGTTCGTTCAGCTGCTGGAGATGTTCCTGAAAAGGTACATCCCCGCGCTGTACAAGTCGCTGGGCGTGTATCTGCCGCTCATCACCACAAACTGCGCAGTTCTCGGCGTCACACTGCTTAACCTTGACAACAAGTACAGCTTCGGGGAGTCCATCGTAAACGCTATAGGCGGTGGTCTGGGCTTCATGATGGCCATGCTGATATTCTCCGGAGTACGCGGCAGGCTGGAGCGCTGCAACGTTCCGAAGGCGTTCCAGGGAATGCCGATAACGCTGGTGGCAGCGTCTATCGTTTCGCTGTCGTTCCTTGGTTTCGGCGGCATCGTTGACGGAATATTCGGAGGTTGATGATGGATAATGTATTTATGGGCGTAATACTGCCGGTGCTGATTTTCACGGCTATCGGCGGCGTTGCCGGAGTCCTGCTGACTATAGGCTCCAAGATATTTTTTGTAAAGACTGACGAAACCGTTGCGCAGATAGTCGAAGCGCTGCCCAGTGCGAACTGCGGCGCCTGCGGATTTTCCGGCTGCGAGGGCTATGCGAATGCCGTTGCAAAGGGAGAAGCTCCCACCAACCGCTGCAAGCCCGGTGGCGCGGCAGCAGCCGCTAAGATCGCGGCTATAATGGGAACCGAGGCGCTTGAAACGGTGCGGGAAGCCGCATTCGTGCGCTGCAACGGCTGCGAGGGCGCCGTCGAGGACCGCTTTGAATTCGACGGTACGCCAAGCTGCGCGGCTGTGGAGCGCTTCTACAACGGCAAGAAGATGTGCCGCACCGGCTGCGACGGCTACGGCGACTGCGTTGCAGTCTGCGAGAACGACGCGATACACGTTGTTAACGGAGTTGCAGTTGTGGACGCCGAAAAGTGCGGCGCCTGCGGAAAGTGCGTGGCAGCCTGCCCGAACCACCTCATCGTTATCCGTCCGGTGGATTACCCTTACGAGGTTCGCTGTTCCTCAAAGGACAACGCGAAAGTCACCCGCGCGATATGCAAAAACGGCTGTCTTGGCTGCCACCTCTGCGAGAAGAAATGCCCTTCCGGCGCTATAACCGTAAAGGACAACCACGCTTCGATAAATTACGAGCACTGCATGGGCTGCGGTATCTGCGCGCAGGCGTGCCCGTCCAAGTGCATAGTCATGACCGAGGGAAGCACCATATAATTTCCTGACCTGCTGAAAGGAGTTCCAAATGGAGAGCATCATTTCTGAGGATATCATGTTCCATCTTAAAACGCGCAAGGGCGACATCGGGAAGTACGTGATACTTCCCGGCGACCCGGGGCGCGTCCCTAAGATAGCCGCGAAGCTGGAGAATGCAAGGCTTATCGCCAGCAACCGCGAGTATACCACATACACCGGCTGCCTTGACGGCGAAAAGGTGAGCGTTTGCTCCACCGGTATCGGGGGACCCTCTGCCGCCATCGCGGTGGAAGAACTGATACAGTGCGGCGCGGATACGTTCATTCGAGTGGGCACCAGCGGTGGAATCGATCTGAAGGTAGTCGGGGGCGACCTGCTCATCGCGAATGCTGCAATACGCAGCGAGGGTACCAGCCACGAGTACATTCCGGATAACTACCCAGCAGTCGCTGATTTCGAGGTGGTTTGCGCGCTCAAGGCGGCTGCGGACGAGCTTTCCACCGACGAGGACGGAAACCGCGCGCATGTCGGCGTGGTGCACTCCAAGGATAATTTCTACGGCGAGATAGACCCGAAGAACACCGCAGTCCCCGGGAAGCTCTGCTCCGCATGGGAGGGCTACCTGAAATGCGGCTGCCTGACTTCCGAGATGGAAGCGGCTGCGATATTCTCTGTTGCCCTGCTGAGAAGAGTGCGCGCAGGCGCAGTCCTGACCGCGCTGTGGAATGTCGAGCGCACAAACGCCGGACTTCCGGACAAACGCTGCGACAGCAGCGAGCGCGCGATAAACTGCGCGATAGGCGCGATACGCAGGCTCATCGCTTCCGACAGAAAGGGTAAATGATGGCATTCAGCACGATACTTTTGGACCTTGACGGTACTATCACCGACCCGTACATCGGCATCACCAACGGTGTCATGTACGCATATGAAAAGCTCGGGCTTGAAGTCCCGGAGAGGGAAAGCCTGCGCAGCTTCATCGGCCCGCCGCTCATGGTGGAATTCACGCGGCGCGGGTTCCCGGAGGAACAGGCAAGGGAAGCGGTGCGGCTGTACCGTGAATATTATGGTGCGACAGGGCTTTTCGAGAACAGGCTGATACCGGGCACGGTGGAGTTCCTGAAAGAACTGAAGCGCATGGGAAAGCGCGTGTGCCTTGCTACCTCCAAGCCGGAGGAGTTCAGCGTGCGCATTCTGGAGAAATTCGGGATACTTGGGTACTTTGATTTCGTCGGCGCTGCGACAATGGACGGCTCCCGCGGGAGCAAGCTGGAGGTTATACAGTACGTGCTGCATTCCACCGGCGCAAAGCCCGGGGAGTGCCTCATGGTCGGCGACAGAATGCACGACATCATCGGCGCCCACGACGCCGGAATGAAATGCGCTGCGGTGCTGGTGGGCTTCGGCAGCCGTGAGGAATTCGAGCAGTACAGCGCGGATTACATCTGCGAAACATTGGAGCAGGTTGCTGACGTCATCTGCAGGTCATAAAAAAGGGCTGTCGATAAACCCTCATCTTCGTCGTCAGCGGCATATACGGCAGGCACAAAGCCTAGCCGATATGCCGCTTCCTAGAATCTGAGGGCTTCTCGACAGCCTGGTTTTTTACTTTTTCGATAAACTGAACGGGGCTGTATTTTTTGCAGCCCCGTTGGTTTTATGTCATTCAGCGTAATCCGTATCGATGCCGGCCTGTACGAGTTCTTTCCGTTCCGCTTCCAGTGCGAGTTCCTGCTCGCGCTGTATCTTTTCATGCATTGACAGCATCGGTTCAACGTCTATGTGCCGCACGTGACGGTCTATGTAGTTCTTGGTACACTTGTATACCATCGGCGAGAGCACGAGCACGCCTATAAGGTTCGGTATCATCATCATTCCGTTGAAGGTATCGGAAAGCTCCCACGCGAGGTTTTCGCCCATGGTCGCGCCACCGAATATCGCCAGCACGAAAACGATCTTATAGAACAGCGTCGCCTTTGTGCCGAACAGGTATTCGAACGCCTTTGTGCCGTAGTGGCTCCAGCCGAGGGAAGTCGAGAATGCGAACAGCAGCAGCGCGATGGCTACGAAATATCTGCCTATGGGGCCGAAACTCTGTTCAAATGCAATTCCCACCAGGGAACCGGTGTTGGTTATCGTTTCGTCAGCCAGGCGGCCTGTGTCGAGGTTTATAAGACCGGAGGAAAGCACTGTGAACGCAGTCAGGGTGCATACAACGATAGTATCAGCGAATACCTCAAAGATACCCCACATGCCCTGCTGAACAGGCTCCTTGACGTTGGAGCTGGAGTGTACCATTACAGAGGAACCCAGACCGGACTCGTTGGAGAACACGCCGCGCTTCATGCCCATCTGGACAGCCATTTTCACGCCGTGGCCAACTACGCCGCCAACTGCGGCCTCAAGACCGAACGCACCCTTGAAAATCGCGGTGAACACAGCGCCGAAATGATCGATGTGAATAACGCATATCGCGAGAGTGCCGAGCAGGTAAAGCAGAACCATGACCGGAACGATCTTCTCAGCGACAGCGGCGATACGCTTGATACCGCCGATAACCACCAGAGCCGCAATTATCATCAGCACAACGCCGGTTATCCAGTTGGGAATGCCGAAGGTGCTGTTCATGTTGGTGGAAATGGTGTTTATCTGCGTCATGTTGCCGATTCCGAACGAAGCCAGCAGGCAGAATATGCAGAACATTACCGCCAGCACCGAGCCGATCACCTTGCAGTGCTTCTTTCCACCGAGACCGTGGCGCAGGTAATACATCGCGCCGCCGCTCCATTCGCCGTCCTTGTTTTTTACGCGGTAGAGGATACCGAGGACGTTTTCGGAGTAGTTAGTCATCATGCCGAAGAAAGCCATGATCCACATCCAGAACACCGCGCCCGGTCCGCCGGTGACTATCGCAGAGGCAACGCCCGCGATATTACCCGTGCCGACTGTTGCGGCAAGCGCCGTGCAAAGGCTCTGGAACTGCGATATCGATTTGTCGCTGGTGTGCTTTGTGACCTTTTTGTCGCGGAATATCGCACCAATAGTGAACTTCACCCATCTGCCGAAGTGCGACACCTGGAAGAACTTAGTCAGCACCGTCATCAGCACGCCGACAAACAGCAGCAGTATTAGCGCAGGCCAGCCCCACACAACGCTGCTGACTGCGTCGTTCACTTTCTTGACCACGTCCAGGAACGTGGTCCCGCTTTTGGTCTCTGCAGCAGCCTGAGAGATCATCAATAATACATTCATGCGTTTTTTCTCCTGTGAACGGACATTGTCCGTATAATAATACATTCCATTATACACTATTTTGCGACAAATTGCAAATAATACCGTTATGGCAATTTGCACAAAATTATTGTAACACTTTGAAATGTTCGCCCTTAAAATGGCAGATAAGCACTGATTTATAGCATAACTCGGTAAATTGTCATATGCATGAGTGTAATTTTCACTAAAAAAAGCAACAATTCGCACAAAAGCATTAATCTGCTGTTGCAACTGTATGCAACCTTGTGTTATAATATAGTAAATAAGTATGACGTTTATCAAAGTCATTACCAGAAGGAGGATTATCTTGGACAAACAACGCCCCCTTATCGGGATAATCGCCGCTGAAGCAGAATACATATTCTTCACGCGCTCCCTTGATTGTATCCAGAAAGAGCTTTTTGCCGCTGACATGGACGCAGTGATATTCTCATCTCTGATGATGTCAGGCAATGATGAATTTGACGCTGCGGAAAATTCGGTATATGATCTTATCAACCTTGACCTGCTGGACGGTATCATAATGTTACCCACGAGCATAAACGACGCCGGCACCAGGGAAAACCTCATTGAGCGTATCCGCAGGGATTTCCGCGGACCTGTCGTTTCATTTGACTGCGAGCTCGGGGGCTTCCCGAGCATAACATATGATTATGAGCCTGCCGCTGAAATGATGATACAGCACCTCGCCGAAAAACACGGCGTTAAGACCATCGATTACGTCGGGGGACCGGAGGACCCGTTCCACAACAGCATTCAGCACTTCTTTCAGAGCGCGATGGAAAAGCGGGGGATTTCTATTCCTGAGAACCGTATTCATCACGGCAACGACTGGGCCGGCGATTTTTCCGGCATTGCGGACGAGATAATTGCAAACGGGCTTCCGGACGCAGTGGTCTGCTGCTCCGACCTGACTGCGGTACAGGTGCTTTCCGCACTTTCAGACAAGGGCGTGAATGTCCCTGAAGACGTGCTGCTGACCGGTTTCAACCAGAAGGAGCCTTACGGCACGGATTATCTGAACATCACATCAGTCCTGCGCGACCCCACAGAAATGGCGCGGGACGCTGCGCAATACATTATCGCAAAGGTCAGGGGTGATGAGTATACTATCGGCAGTGCCAAGTGCCGCTCCACATTCAAGCCGGGTATAACATGCGGCTGCGGGAAGCTCAATTTAAGCGTACTTTGCCATGAAGCGACCGACAATATGACGGAAATGCAGCAGCATGGCATTGATTCGTACTACAATTTCATGTCGGAGGACATGACTGCTGCTGAAACTTTCTATGATTATTTATGGAAAGTCAACTGGTATACCTTATTCCTGGGTGATTTCAAGGGCTTCTGGATGTGCTTCAACAACAAGGTGATGCACAATGCAGTGCCCGAGCCGGGCTTCACCGACCGCATAAGTCTCAGCTTCTGCAACGTTAACGGCAAAGGCACCGTGGATATGATGAACAAATTTCCGCGGGAACAGATGCTCCCCGCGATTTTTGAGAAGCGCGACCACCCGGGCGCGTTCATATTCACCTCGCTGCATTTCATGGGCGTTAATTACGGCTATGTAGTGCTTTCATACGGCGACACCGGCAGAATATACGACAAGAACTATGTCAAGTGGCTCCGCAGCGTGACCTGCGCGCTGGAGAAGCAGCGCCGTCACATTCTTTATAACGACGCCGTGACCGACGCACAGGTGCGTGATTCCCTCACGGGGCTGCTCAACATGCGCGGATATACCAGGATAATGACCGAGCGCTGTGGTAAGTTCAATGACCCGACAAAACTGCTCCGTATAATTTCGATAGATGTTGAAAATCTCAAGGGCATTAACGATACTTATGGTTACGCCGAGGGCGACAGGGTGCTTTCGGCACTGGGCGTGGCTTTTTCAAACGCTGCCGGCGACAGCGATATCGTGGTAAGAGTCAGCGGCGACGAGTTCTTCATTGCGGGCATAATCGACGAGGGCTCTGTGGACGATGTCCCCAACAGGCTGCAGAGCATGATAGATTCACTCAACAGTCACGACAGTGAATATGGCGTGAATATCTACACAGCCGCAGTTTCTGCGCCGATAACCGACAGATCCATTCTTGAGAAGCTGCCGTACGACGCCGCATATCAGCGGATCATGGCAAAGGATAACCACACAAAGATGCATAAAACCGCCGATGTTGCGGTGGAGACCTTCGACCCCGAAGAGCGCATGAACGTTATCCGTCTGTTGAACGAGAACCTGTTCACCTACAACTTCCAGCCGATAGTGAATGCGCGCACCGGCTGCATTTACGCGTATGAAGCGCTGATGAGATCCGGAGAGGAATTCCGGCTTTCTCCGCTGACTATACTCACCCATGCCGAAGCCCTCGACAGGCTGCAGGACGTGGAAAAGTGCACCATGTTCAATACCATGCGCTTCGCAAGGGAAAACCAGGATCTGCTGGGAAACAAGCTGCTGTTTATCAACAGCATTCCCGCGTGCACGCTGTCCGATCCTGATTTTGAGCAGCTGTTCCAGCTTTACGGTGATATCATGAGCAAGATAGTTGTGGAATTCACCGAACAGACCGAAGCAAGTTCCAGCCAGCTGAAAACGCTGCTTGAGCGCAGCCAGAGATGTGGCTTCCAGATAGCCATTGACGACTATGGCACGGGATATTCCAACATAAGCAACCTGCTGACATTCATGCCTAACGTCGTGAAGATAGACCGCAGCCTTATTATGAATATCCACAAGGACAAGCGCAAGAAGCACTTCACCAAGAACATCATTGATTACGCGCACGACAACAACTTCATGGCTCTTGCGGAGGGCGTGGAGCTTTCCGAAGAGCTGCAGACCGTTATCGGAATGGGCGTTGACCTTATCCAGGGATACTACACCGCGAAGCCCTCTGCGGACATCGTGCAGGAGATAGAACCGGAGATCTCGGAAGAGATAGTGCGGCTGAACCGTGTGAGCGACAAACGTCGTCCGAGAAAGACTTATTTCACCGGCGACGAGCGTGAAATTTCCCTCATGGCTCTTGACCTTGACAGCTACACTGATATTATCATCAACAAGCCGGAATACACCCTGACAGGCAACAAGAACTACGTTTCCGAGATGTCGATACGCGCAAAGGACAACATGGACTGCCGTCTTGACCTCATGGATATTGCGGTAGGAAATGTGAACGGCGGCGCGGCTATCACTGTCGGTCAGAACAGCACCATGACGCTGAACATCGTCGGCGAGGTGACAGTCACGGGTGGAATTTATGTTCCGTCAGGCTCGACGCTGCGGCTGAACGGCGCGGGTGCGCTCAGGGTGAACTCTGTGGGCACGCAGACTTACGCGATCGGTTCCGGCTGCACCATGCCGTATGGTAACATAGAGATAGACATGTCCGGTGGAATTTATATCCACCTCGACGGTGAAAAGAGCGTTGCGATCGGCGGCAGGAGCAACGACGGCGGCTCTCACATCAGAATACGCTGCAAGGAGCTTGAAATAACCCAGCTCGGCAAAAAGACGCTCAGCGTTGGTAGTCTGCTTTCGCCTGCGGATATCGTTATTGAGGGAACTCACGTTGAACTGGAGCACCACTCCAAGACTGCGCTCGGCATAGGAAGCTTCAGCGACCCGTGCAACATTTCCATTTCCGGCGGGATTTCAGAGTTCATTATGTCGGGAGATAAAGTAGGGTGCATTGGTTCATTCAATTCCTGCGGAGGCAGGACAGACATGACCAGCGTCCGCGTTATCACAGAATTAAAGGCTAAGGAGATACTGGGTATCGGCGCAGATAAGAGGTTCGGTGAGATAGTCATGAACGACTGCACGTTCGACTCGTTCATCGAGGGCGCTGAGTCTGTGGCGATAGGTTCTTCCGACTGCGAGGGCTCGCTCAGCATGCGCAACTGCAGCGGCGACATCACGGTGCGCTCGAGCACAAAAACGCTGCTCGGCGTAAAGCCGGAAAACCTGATAATTGACAACACGGGGCTTAACTTCAAGGAATAAAACAAACAGGGCGAAAGGTCAACTTTCGCCCTGAAGTTTTTATATAGCTCGTTGAAACGAAATCAGTCCATAGCCTTCTTGATAGCTGCCATGAGTTCGTCGTAGGTCTCGTAAGCGGGGAGGTCGGGGTTGTCAGCCTTGATGTTGTCGGGGCTCTTGAACAGGAAGCCAGCCTTGCTTGCACGGATCATTCCGAGGTCGTTGTGGCTGTCGCCGCTTGCGATGGTCTCAAAGCCTATGCTCTGGAGCGCCTTTACTGTAGTCAGCTTGGACTGTTCGCAGCGCATCTTGAAGCCGGTTATCTCACCGGAGGGAGCGACCTCGAGAGTGTTGCAGAAAATCGTCGGCATGCCGAGCTTCTTCATGAGCGGGCCTGCAAACTGGGAGAATGTATCGGAAATGATGATGACCTGGCAGAAAGAACGCAGCTCGTCGAGGAACTCCTTAGCGCCGGGCATGGGGTCGATCTTTGCGATGGTATCCTGGATCTCCTTAAGACCCAGGCCGTGCTCCTTGAGAATGCCAAGGCGCCACTTCATCAGCTTGTCGTAATCCGGCTCGTCGCGGGTGGTGCGCTTGAGCTCCGGAATTCCGCTTGCCTCTGCGAATGCGATCCAGATCTCGGGAACGAGCACGCCCTCGAGGTCGAGGCAGGTAATATACATGGACATTGTTTTTTCCTCCGTATTATGTATTGCGCTGCATTCCAGCAGCTTTCTGAATAATTATACCACACTTTCCTGCAGATTTCAATACATTTTTGATTATTTACGTCTGCGCGAAGCGAGAATACCCGATCCTGCCAGCGCGGCAATTCCCGCGAAAACGGCTGCGCTGCCTGCTCCGGTGTCGGGGCTTCCCTTTGTGGAATCAGTGGTGGGTTCCGCAATTGCCGGCGCAGACGGAACTCCTGTGATGTCAGTCAGCAGGGAATAGATGACGTCGTGCCCGGTCTGGCTGGGGTGGATATCCATACTGGCGATGTTGGTGTATTCCGCCGCATGCCCCTTGAATGCCGCTGCCACATCTGCGACTTCCGCGCCGTTTGCGGCTGCCGCCTCAGAAATTCCGGAGTTCAGTTCGGAGAGCTTTTCGCGTGCGACAACGTCGAACATTTCCATGCCCGCAACGCCCTCGAACGGGTCGTATACCGTCAGAATGATGACCTGCGAGCCTGGCGCGGCAGCTTTTACAGCAGCGAGTATCTCGCTTATATTTTCGCAGACTGCGCTGGCGTCAACTTCATTTGCGGCTTCGAGGACGACTTCCGTAAGCTGCTGGATAGCGTTGAGGTAATCAGCTTCGTCAGCGCCGCCGCTGAGCATTTCCTTTATTGATGGGTCGGATATGGCTGCACTCATGACGGCAGATATCATCGGCTGCAGAAAGTCGTTTCCGCCGATGGAGATGACTGCGGTGTCGGCGCCTGCGAGTGCTGCGGATACATCTTCATCTTCCAGCGCGGTGAGGAGTTCCCCGGAAGTTCTTCCGTCAACGGCAAAGTTGCTGTATTCCGTGTAGCTTGCTGAAAGCTGGTTCGCGAAGCTGCCGGCTGCGCTGGAATTGTCCCCCGCGGTGTAGCCGTCAAGTCCGTATCCGGTGGTTATCGAGTCGCCGAGGACGACCAGGGAGCCGCTTTCGGCGTGGGCGAAAGTCCCTGAAAGGGCGAAAATCATTGTTGCTGCTGTCAGTAATGCTGGTAGTTTTCTCATAAGGCAGTTCCTTTCGTGCTTTGGCATTATTATGTCATTCTATGTCAGGCAATATGCTGTTATTCTATATTTTACCACATACCCGCATGCGTTGTCAATAGCTGAATATGCGCTTTATGTTTATTGACAAATCATGGTCGATGTGATACAATAATATCTAGAGAATGAAAAGGGGTAAAAAAAATGAGCAGGGAAGATGAAGCAAATTATACAGTGCGTCCGCTGACGATACAGGATATCGACCAGTACAATGCGCTGCTCAGATACGCATTCCAGGTGACGGAACAGGAGCTTTCAGAAACCGGGTGGAAGAACGATGAGATAAAGCGCTCGAAGTTCCCGGTGCTGCAGAGAGCCGACGTGCTTGGCTGTTTTGACGGTGACGACCTGGTGTCGCAGTTCGCGGTTTATCCGCTTGAAATGAACATCTACGGCACGAAATATCCCGTGGGATTTGTCACCAGTGTGTGCACCTATCCTGAGCACACCGGTCACGGAATAATGAAGCGGCTGATGATACAGAGCCTCACGCACATGCACGAAAACCACAGACCGTTCGCGCTGCTGTATCCGTATTCGATACCGCTTTACCGCAGGCTCGGGTGGGAGATAATCTCCAACAAGATGACCTACATCGTCAAGGACACGCAGATACCGCGCAGGATAAAGGAACCCGGCTACATTCGCCGCGTGGAGTGGAACGATAAGGAATTCATGCAGCTGCACACGACATTTGCGCAGAAGACCCACGGCTGCCTGTTCCGCAATAACCTCGCGTGGGAGGAATACTGGCGCTGGGACGAGGATGACACCAAGGTCGCGATATACTATTCTGACGACAATGTGCCGTACGGGTACATGGTGTACCTCATCAACAACGACATCATGCACATCAAGGAGATGATATATCTCACGCACGAGGCGCAGCGGGGACTGTGGGAATTTATCCACGCGCACGACTCCATGATAGACGAGGTCCGCGGGAACAACTATTACAGCGAGTCGATAGCGTTTGAGCTGGACGACAGCGACATCAAGGAAACTATCCGGCCGTATTCCATGGGCAGGATAATCGATGTGGCTGAGTTTTTCGGCAGCTATCACTGCGACCCGGACGAGCCGGAGGCGATATTCTGCTTTGAGGTCGAGGACGGGCTGCTGCCCTGGAACAACGGCAAATTCACAGTGAAGTTCGAGCACGGAATCTGCACGCTGACCGACGAGGAGCCTGAATACGACATGAAACTCAGCATTGCCACGCTGACAACGCTGCTGCTGGGCTACAAGACCGCAGAGAAGCTTTACGGCATGAACCGCATAGTTGCCGAGCCTGCCGCCGTCGAAATACTTGACGACATACTCCTGCACCAGATACCGTATGTATCTGACTACATCTGATAAAAAAGCGTTATGGTGTTTTCCGTAACGCTTTTTCTTTAATATCAGCACTGCCCGTAATGTGAATTCCCCCAGGTGAATGTAACTTAATTTCTCTATCACATTATGATGTTGATTTCAAGCGCAATAAAAAAATACCTGCCGGTCAGGGCAGGTATCATAAATCGCAGGAAAAGGATCAGGATATCTCAAGCTGCTCTTTCTCAGCTTCGGCGCCGGAAATGTGGAACGAGTTAAGCACCGGATTTTCGCGGTCCATCAGTGAGAGTATCATGTAGCTTGCCTTGCTGTCGTACGCAAGCCGTTTGTCCTCGTCGGAGGGACGCGAGGGTGACTCCGGGTGGCTGTGCCAGTTTCCCAGCGGAACCAGGCCGTTCGCGCGCATGTCCTTTATCGCGGAAAGCTGCTCCCTGGGGTCCATGCTGAAATGTTCGTTGGATTGGTCGGTGTTAGTCAGCAGGTAGACTTTTTTGATCACCTTTACGCCGTCTTTAAAAACGCCGCCGATAAGCCCGCACGCTTCGTTCGGCAGCTCGCTTTCAGCATGTGCGAGTATCTTTTCATAGTCGGATTCAGAAAGCTTTATCATAGATGTACTCCATCGCATTCCACCTGCTCATAGTCTATGAGCTTGGTTATTGTCGGGTGTTCGCCGCATATCGGGCACTTGCTTGTGTCAGACGGCAGCTTTATCTTGCGGAATTCCATTTTCAGCGCGTCGTAAGTCAGCAGATAGCCTGTCAGCAGGTCGCCCACGCCGAGAATGTACTTTATCGCTTCCATAGCCTGCAGGCTGCCGATAACGCCTCCCATTGCGCCGATAACGCCGGCCTGTTTGCAGGTAGGCACCGCGTCTTTGGGTGGTGGGTTCTTGAATACGCAGCGGTAGCAGGGTCCCTGACCGGGGACGTAAGTCATCAGCTGCCCTTTGAAGCGGATTATTCCCGCATGGGAGAACGGCTTCTTCGCCATAACGCAGGCGTCGTTTATCAGGAACTTCGCGGGGAAATTATCTGTGCCGTCGATAACGAAATCGTAGTCCTTGATGATGTCGAGGATATTCTCGCTGTCGATGAATGTGCGGTAGGTGTTGACAGTCACATCAGGATTTATGGCTTCCATGGTTTCCTTTGCGGACTGCACCTTTGCCTTGCCGACGTCGGCAGTGGTGTGTATCACCTGGCGCTGGAGGTTGGAGAGATCCACCTCGTCCGCGTCAGCGATGCCGATGGTGCCTACTCCCGCAGCCGCGAGGTAAAGCGCTGCCGGGGCGCCAAGTCCACCGGCGCCGATGATGAGCACCTTTGCGTTGAGCAGCTTCTTCTGCCCCTTTGCGCCGACTTCCTTAAGGATAATGTGACGGGAGTAGCGCTCCAGCTGTTCGTTTGTGAATGCCATTACTGACCGCCTCCCATAAAATAGATGAATTCTACGTTGTCGCCGTCCCTGAGGACTGTATCTTCAAAGCTGCCGGAGGATACGAAATCGTCGTTGACGCTGGCGGTGACGTATTCCGGAGTCTCAACCTTTTCGTCGATGACCAGCTGTGCAAGGGTCAGTCCGTCTGCTACTTCCTTCTTTACGCCTGTTACTGTGATTGTCATGGTCGTTCTCCTTATAATGTATTTGGTAACCTCTAAAAACCTCCTTCACGGCAGATTTCTATGACTTATATCATCTGCTTCGTTGTCAACCCTTGAAATACATCAAGTATACGCATTATCGCTTCGCGAAAACGCTGCGGTTTGACGCCTTGCATCTGATATAAGTCATGTACGAAATCTGCTCGTGTCCCGGTTTTTAGAGGTTACCATTTATTATTTCTTCGATCTGCGCTTTCTTTAACGCGCCGGTGACTCTCTGCACCTCTTTGCCGTCCCTGAAGAATACCAGGGTGGGCACGGAAGTCACGTTGTATTCAGCCGCGGTGTCGGCGCCGAAATTTATGTTCAGCTTGACCAGCTTGATCTCGGGGTGCGCTTCCTCTGTTTCTGCCAGAACAGGGGACATTCTCTTGCAGGGAATGCAGCTGTCGGAATAGAAATCTGCAAGCACCAGTCCCTCTGCGATATCCTGCGGGAAGCTTTCGTTAGTTGCCTTTACTGCCATCAGTCGCCCACCTTTTCTACTATGAGGTCATAGGTGCCGTCCTCGTTGTTGATGAGCTTGAGTATCCTGTGACCCTCTTCCTTGATGCTGCGCGGGACGTTCTGCACCGGCTCCCCGTCGTTCATCCTTATTGAGAGTATCTGTCCCTCGTCGAGTTCCTCAAGAGCCACCTTTGCCTTTACGAAAGTTGTGGGGCACACCACGTCGGTGATGTCCACGGTATCGTCAATATTGTAATCAGCCATTGCTGTAAGCCTCCTTTATCACCTGTTCGAATTTTTCCCTGCCAACACGGTCTATCGTGAACTTGAACCGCTCGCCGGGCTTTGCATTCTGCTCGAAGAAAACGATAGCCGCGTCGCATATCTTCATCAGCTTTTCCTTGTCCTCAATGAACGGGATTATCGCTTCTCCCTTGTTGATGCTGTTGCCGAAAAGTCCGCCGAATGAAACTATGTACCCGTGCACCGTATCCCACGCCTCGGTAGGACAGGCCTTGAAGCAGCGTCCGCAGAAGTTGCACTTGTCGTAGTCTACGTTCACCTTTCCGTCGGTGATGCTTATCGCACCCTTGCGGCATGCCTTTTCGCATACTCCGCAGCCGATGCAGGAGTCTTCCTTCCACTTCACCTGGATACCGCCCTTGATACCGAGGTCGTTTTCCTCAGCCTTCAGGCAGTTGTTCTGGCAGCCGGTTATACCGAACTTGAACTTGTGCGGGAGTTCCCTTGCAAAATATCGGTCGTCGAGTTCCTTGGCGAGGGAGTAGGTGTCGATGCAGCCGCTGGGGCATATCGCAGCTCCCTGGCATGCGGTTATCGTGCGCACTCTCGGTCCGCAGACGCCCGGCTCGACGTCGCCCTTTGCCAGCGCAGCCTTGACTTCCTCAATGTCGTCAAGCTTGATGAAAGGTATTTCAACGCTCTGGCGCGAGGTCAGGTGCACATGTCCGTCGCCGAACTTGTCCGACACCTCGGCTATAGCTGCAAGCTGCTTTGCGGTGAGGTTTCCACCTACGACGCGCAGGCGCAGTGAAAAGTTGTTCTTCTGTTTCTGGCGCATGAAGCCGCCTTTTTTCAGGGTGGTGTAATCTGTTGCCATATCGTTTCTCCTTACAGTGCTTCTATCGCCTGTCTGAAATCGGCGATGAGGTCTTCCTTATCTTCTATGCCGACGCTTATTCTTATCGTGTCTTCGAACACGCCGGCGGTCAGTTTCTGTTTTTCGTTGCTGTGTGCGTAGATCGTGCTGGTGGCACAGCTCTGAAACCGCTTTAAGGTCAACTATCTCCAGCCCGGGGTTGCCGATGAGTTCCGCGAACACCGCTTTCGTCTTTTCGGTGATGAGCGGCAGGATATCTTCCGGGGTGACGTGTTCAGCGAAGCGTGTTGTTATGCCGAATGCTTTCAGGTCCCCGAATAGGTCTATCGTTCCACCGAAAAGCCCGGCGCCCGGTTGTTGAACACCGCTTCGAGTTTTTCCGCGCTCTCCTGCGAGAATGCGCTCACCTGGTATATCGGCGCGAGTGTGGAACCTGTCGCGCTGTCCTGCCTGAAGCCCCCGTGCAGAAGCTTTGTGTTGAAATTCATAATAGTATCACTCCAGAACTTGTCTATTATGTCCTATATTATACGCCATAAATCCTATTGTGTCAATAGGTTTAGTGTTCTTTGCCTATTCGTAATTTCTATTGCCGGTTATAAATAAATTATATCTCTTGACAAATGGGGAATAATATTATAAAATAACAAGTAAACAGATAGGCATTGTCTACAAGGAGGGCAAAATGTACGATATACTGATAATAGGGAGCGGCCCCGCGGGGCTGTCTGCTGCAATATACGGAAAGCGCGCTCAGCTTTCGCTCGCGGTGGTGGAGAAGGATTATCTCAGCACCGGGCAGATAGCCGTGACGGAACGCGTGGATAATTACCCCGGGCTGTACGGCGTGAGCGGGTACGATCTCGGTGATAAATTCCGCAGCCATGCGGAGGCGCTGGGTGCTGAGTTCCTCGACGCAGAAGTCAGCCGCATTGAAAAGGACGGCGCTGACTGGCGCGTTGAATTCTCTGACGGAAGTTTCCGGACCGCGCGCGCCGTCGTTTACGCTGCGGGTGCTTCGCATCGCAGGCTTGGGGTTCCCGGTGGGGACAAGGGCGCTATATCTTACTGCGCGGTGTGCGACGGCTTCTTTTATAAGGAAAGGACTGTTGCAGTCATCGGCGGTGGGGACACCGCGCTCGGCGACGCGCTGTATCTTGCAAAGCTTGCAAAGACGGTGTATTTAGTCCACCGGCGCGATGAATTCCGCGCGAACAAGACCCTTCAGAAGCAGGTGAGCGAAACCTCCAACATAGTTCCCGTCCTTGGCGCTGTGCTGACGGAAGTCACCGGGGAAGCAAAGGCTGACGGCATAAGCTTCACGCAGGGCGGCGAGGAAAAGCACCTCGCGGTGGACGGCGTTTTCGTCGCCATCGGCAGCATTCCCGGCACCGCGCCGCTGAAAGGTGTCTGCGAGCTGGACGCCTCCGGCTATGTGGTCGCCGGCGAGGACTGCGTGACTTCCGCGCCGGGAATATTCGCAGCCGGTGACGTCCGCACCACGCCTCTCAGGCAGGTCTTGACGGCTGCTGCGGACGGCGCGAATGCCGTGAATTCCGCGGAAAAGTACCTTTCCGAATAAGAAGCGCTCCGGCTGGGAAGCAGCTTTCCAGCCGGATATTACGGGTCAGCCCAGCTTTTTGATGTTCTCCGCGATAATCAGCTTGTGGGTGAAGCCAGTCAGCTTCTCGCGGATATCCCCGTTCTTTATAAAGAGCAGGGTAGGCAGCTGGGTCACGTCGTACTGCTGTGCCAGTGCCGGTTCAGCGGTGATGTCGCACTTGGCTATCACGGCGTTATCTCCCTGTTCTTCCGCGATTTCTGCAAGACCGGCTTCGGTGCGTTTGCAGTGTGCGCAGGTGGGTGAATAAAATTCAACAACCAGCGGCTTGTCGGTTGAAAAAATCGCGTTGTAGTTCTGATTTGTGAGTTCTGTCAGCATATTCAGGTTCCTCCTGTTTTAAATGACTATGTTTCCTATTCGATTAATAGGTTTTACTCATGATACCACTTTTCGGGACTTTTGTCAAGCGGATTTTCGCAAAATGTTGAATATAGCTAAATTTTCCCGGCGCCTCGCAATGAATTGTGTATTTTGCTACAAATTGCAAAAAACCTGTTGACAAATGTGGAAGAACGGGTTATAATAAACCAAACAATCAAAACATACAAAGTCGATAGATTTAGTATAACATATATAAATTAAGGATTTGAACATGAACTACATTTTCATTTACCTTCTGAGGAGGAATTTCAGGTGCGGCCGATGTCCGGGGCAGACCTGATACGATAGACCACATCGACACTTTGAGGAGAAACCTGATGTACATAGAACTCAGAAACATAAATAAAAGCTTCGGCAGCTTCAAGGCTTCGGACAATGTTAGCTTCGGGCTGGAAAAGGGGAAGCTCATCGGTCTGCTGGGACCCAGCGGCAGCGGAAAGACAACGATACTCCGCATGCTCGCGGGGCTTGAGAAGCAGGACAGCGGCGACATCCTGATAAACGGCAGGAACGTAAACGGAGTACCTGCAAGCGAACGCGGGATAGGCTTTGTGTTCCAGAATTACGCTCTGTTCCCGTTCATGACGGTGAATGCAAACATCGCCTACGGACTGAAGGTGCAGAAAAAGGACAAGAAGTTCATTAACGACCGCGTGAACGAGCTGCTGGAACTGGTGGGGCTCCCGGACGTGGGGAAGCGTTACCCCGACCAGCTCAGCGGAGGTCAGCGCCAGAGGATAGCCCTTGCAAGGGCGCTTGCCCCCCAGCCGGAACTCCTGCTGCTTGACGAGCCGTTCGCCGCTATCGACGCGAAAGTCCGCAAGGAACTGCGCACCTGGCTGCGCGAGACCATCGACAAGATAGGCATAACGAGCATTTTCGTCACCCACGACCAGGACGAAGCGATCGAGGTCGCGGACGAGATCGTAGTCACCAATAACGGCAGGGTGGAGCAGGTCGGCAGTCCGTCGGAGATATATCTTGAACCTGCAACGCCTTTTGTGGCGCAGTTCATCGGGCAGTCCGTGGTGATAGAGGACCTGGGCAGGCTCAAGGGTTTCTCGGGTTCGGGCAAGGCGCTTATCCGTCCTGAATTCATTGAGATAAACAAGTTTGAGGACAACGGCTTCCACGAATTCGAAACGGCAATGGAGAACGCGGTGGTGGACGATGTGTCCTTCCGCGGAAACGCGTTCGAGGTACGCGCTTCCATCGGCGATATCTCAGTCACCGGGCGCTATCCGCTCAGTTCGCCAAGACTTCACAAGGGCGACGGCGTGAAAATATTCATCAAGAAACTTTACACCATCGACGATAACAGCACGTCCATCATCGTCAACAAGGCGCTGGACGTATCCGACGTCTACTACATCTGAGGAGGACGCACAATGGATAACAATAACAACGCGCCCTCGGGCGTATGGCAGAAGATACTGCGCAGCGGCGTTATTTCATGGATAATCATTCTGGCTATATGGGGACTTGGTTCCCTCGGGTATGACGAGTACTTCCTGCCAGGCCCGCTGGAAACGCTCAACAGCCTTGTTCAGCTGATACAGAACGGCACCCTATGGGCTGATATTGCCGCAAGCTTCAGCAGAGTTATAAAGGGCTGGCTGCTGGCTATAGTTTTCGCGGTCCCCCTGGGGCTTCTGGTGGGTAACTTCCGGCCGGTGCGCTGGCTGGTGGAACCGATACTCAGCTTCTTCCGGTTCGTTCCGGCTATCGCGCTGACAACGCTGTTCCTGATGTGGTTCGGCGTCGGCGAGGAGTCAAAGGTGGCGCTGATATTCTACGCAGCGTTCTTCCCGGTGTTCGTGAACACCATCGCGGGCGTCGCTACCACTGACCGTTCACTGGTGGAGGCTGCTTCCTGCATGGGCGCGAAGAAAGCGCGCACGTTCTTTACGGTGGTGGTACCGTCTGCGGTTTCGAACATCTACACCGGCGTAAGGCTGGGGCTGAGTTCCGCATTCATCTGCGTCATCGCAGCGGAAATGCTGGTCGGCAGCGACGGTCTGGGCTACCTCATCAACAGCTCAAAGCTTTACTACAAGACCAGCTGGGCTTTCGCAGGCATCGTCACACTTGCGGTGATAGGTTTCGTGGCTGACAGGCTTCTCCAGCTGGCGGGAAAGAAATTCCTGAAGCATTTCGGCGTTAAGTAATAAGGAGATAATACAATGAAGATACATAAGAAAACGCTGATTAAATCAAATTCGCCCCGTTCAAACACGCGTACTCACGCGGCTGAATTCGATACGCTGCGCTTTAATCAGCATGTCCATAACATATTCAAGACGATAACAGCGGCAGCCCTGGGGCTTTCACTGCTGACTGCATGCTCCGGCAATTCCGGCAACTCCGCGGCTCCCTCCGGTGAAAACGGGCTGAGAACCCTCCGTGTTGCAAACATGACCGGGCAGCCCGACCAGTACGCTGATTTCATCGGACAGCAGCAGGGCATTTTCGAAAAGCACGGGATAAACCTTCAGACAACGGAATTCGTCGCAGGCATAAACACGGTGGATTCCATCGTGACAGGAACTGCAGACACCGGTCTGCTGGCTGATTTCGCAGCGGTAAACCGCTTTGGCAATACGCTGGAAGCAACGAACCTCGTGATATTCTCCGACCTTTCTTCCAGCACGACGACTTCCGGTGGAATTTACGTGGCGCCGGAATACGCAGACGACCTCTCAAAGCTTGCCGACAGCGCGGGCTGGATAACCAACATCGGTACGGTTGCCGAATACTACAACTGGCAGGCGCAGACCTACCTCGGTCTTGACCCGGATATGCAGAAAGTCGTTCAGGCAAGCGATTCTCCCACAACTCTGGCGCTGGTGCAGAACGGCGGGGCTTCCGCGATAGTTGCAAGCGGCTCTCAGGCTGAAAAGGGGGAAGAATACGGCTGGGTCAAGGCTGCAGAAGCCAAGGACGTGAATATCCACATTTCCGCTTACCTCATCACTACAAAGGATTTCGCAGCGGCTAATACCGACCTCCTCGCGGATTATCTGACTGCGCTGGACGAGAGCGTGCAGTACCTCAACGACCACCTCGACGAATCTGCAAAGGCGATATCGGAGCGGTTCGGTGTTGACGAGGAGATATTCAAGTCCAACTGGGCGCAGTATAACATAAAGTTCGGTCTCTCCGAGGAGGGCGCGGCTAATCTCGACAATGTGAACGAATGGGCTTTCGAGCACGGAAAGTTCCCTACAGAATACAACATCAGACAGTTCTACTTCAAGGACGCGGCAGAAAAGGCATTCCCCGGCAGCACGGACGTTGACCTTTCAGGTGTAAATCAGTAACAGGAGGAAACAGAAATGGGTTATCCGAGCATTTATCCCACGGGAGTAACTATATTCAACAAGGACAAGGCATACGGCGGCTATACTATTTTCCCGTCCACAAAGGGCGCGCTGCTCATCGACATGAACGGCAATGAAGTCAAGCTGTGGGCAGGTCTGGGGGGATTTCCGAACAAGATACTTCCCGGCGGTTATGTAATGGGAACAACCGGAACGCGCAGCGGCAAGTACGCGTTCCAGGATCAGCTCGATCTCGTCCAGGTGGACTGGGACGGGCACATCGTCTGGAAGTTCGACAAGACCGAGTTAGTTGCAGACCCCGGCAAGGAGCCTGTATACATGGCGCGCCAGCACCATGATTTCCAGCGCGAGGGAAGCACCGTGGGCTACTACTACCCCGGTGGGGAACCCCTCACGGACGGCGGCAACACGCTGATACTCACGCACGAAAACCTCTACAATCACAACATTTCCGACAAGCGCCTTATCGACGACAAGATAATCGAGGTGGACTGGCAGGGCAACATTCTCTGGAGCTGGCGTGCTTCCGACCACTTTGACGAGCTCGGCTTTGACGAAGCTGCAAAGAACGTGCTGTTCCGCAACCCTGGTATCCACGGGGAAGCAGGCGGCGACTGGATGCACATCAACAACTTCTCCACCCTTGGCGAGAATAAGTGGTACGACGCCGGAGACACCCGCTTCCACCCGGACAACATCATCTTTGACGCGCGTAATTCCAACATTCTCGGCATAATCGAGAAGTCCACCGGCAAGATAGTATGGCGCGTTGGCCCGGATTTCAACGAGAGCGAGGCAACCAAAAAGCTTGGCTGGATAATCGGTCAGCATCATCTGCACATGATACCCAGGGGACTTCCCGGAGAGGGCGACCTGCTGGTATTCGATAACGGCGGCGAGGGCGGCTATGGCGTTCCGAACCCGGCTTCACTCACCGGCGTGAACAACGCGCACCGCGACTATTCCAGAGTTCTGCAGTTCAACCCGGTGACGCTGGAGATAACCTGGCAGTACACTCCGCTTGAAGCTGGAAGTTTTCTGTTCACCGACGCTTCCAGGTTCTACAGCTCCTACATAAGTTCCGCGCAGAGACTGCCGAACGGCAACACGCTGATAACCGAAGGCTCTGACGGGCATCTGCTGGAGGTAACTCCCGACCACGAGATAGTGTGGGAATACGTCAACCCGTACTTCAAGAACATCGGCGGTAATTTTAAGTGCAACATGATCTACCGGGCATACCGCGTTCCCTATGAGTGGGTGCCGCAGCTTGAAAAGCCGGTGGAAACCTCCATCGAGCCGCTGGATATCAGCACCTTCAGGGTTCCCGGCGCGGCTGTGGGAGAGGCTCAGGCTACCGCAGTGGACGGTATTGACCCGACCAGGGAGATAGGTCTGACAGGTTCCAACAGCGAGGACAAAGAGGACGAGCGCATTGATTTCTGCGTTGCTTCCGTCAATAAGAAAGATATCGATAACAAATAAAATAAACCGGGGCTGTTTTTACAGCCCCAAAGTTTTTTGCTGATATATCCGCATTACGCGCTGAAATGCCGTATTTTATTCTTCTTTCTGGAAATGCTATCCTACAAACGGGAATTTCCCCGAAATTCAAACCAGAAAGGAACCCTACAATGAAGGATATGTTTTGCTTCCAGTGCCAGCAGACTGCGCACAACACCGGCTGCGAGGGAAAGGCAGGCGTATGCGGAAAGAAAGCCGACACTGCAAACTTCCAGGACGAGATAATCAGCGCGCTCATCGGGCTTGCCCGTGCTGCCAGAGCCGGAAATCCAACCGAAGCCACCGACGCGCTGGTTGAAAAGGCGCTTTTTACCACGATAACCAACGTGAATTTCAACAATTCAACGATAAAAGCCATCAGGACCGAAGTCGAAAAGGAAAAGCACCGACTGAGCGCGGAAAGCTTCGATGATCACCCCATGGAAAGGATATGGGACGGCAACGCTGATATCCGCTCGCTGAAATCCCTTATTCTTTTCGGCTTGAAGGGAATGGCGGCGTATGCCTATCACGCGCGCGTCCTGGGGCACACCAACAGGGAAGTGGACGCGTTTTTCTACGAGGCGCTGTATCATCTCGGCGAGGACGAGCCGCAGGACGTGCTCCTGCCGCTGGTGTTCAGGACTGGCGCAGTCAACCTGAAATGCCTTGAGCTGCTCGACCACGCGAATACTTCGGCGTACGGCGACCCGGTGCCTACGGAAGTCCCGCTGACTATCGAAAAGGGACCTTTCATTGTGGTGAGCGGTCACGACCTGCACGACATGAAGCTGTTGCTTGAACAGACCGACGGCAAGGGCGTGAATATCTACACCCACAGTGAAATGCTCCCGGCGCACGGCTACCCTGAGCTGAAAAAACACCCCCAGCTGAAAGGAAATTTCGGCACCGGCTGGCAGAACCAGCAGTCGGAATTCCACAATATACCCGCGCCGGTACTTTTTACCACAAACTGCATTATGCCCCTGCGCGAAAGCTACGCGGACCGCATTTTCACGACTTCCGTGGTGTCCTACCCTGAGGTGACCCACATCGGCGCCGACAAGGATTTCACCCCAGTGATAAAAAAGGCGCTGGAATGCGGAGGCTACGACGCCGACAAGGAAATGACCGGAATGAACGGGGGACACACCGTCACCACCGGATTTGCGCACAACGCGGTGCTTTCCCATGCGGATAAGATAATCTCGCTCATCAAGGCGGGGAAAATACGGCACATCTTCCTTATCGGCGGCTGCGACGGCGCTTCACCGAGCCGAAGCTACTACAGTGATTTCGCGCGGCTCACCCCGCAGGATACGCTCATTCTGACTCTCGCCTGCGGTAAATACCGGCTCAACGACATGGACCTTGGGGATATCGACGGCATTCCGCGCATTCTCGATATGGGGCAGTGCAACGACGCCTACAGCGCTATCCGCGTTGCCATGGCGCTTGCGGAGGCTTTCGGCTGCGGCGTCAACGACCTTCCGCTCACGCTGGTGCTTTCGTGGTATGAGCAGAAAGCCGTCTGCATTCTGCTGACGCTGCTTTACCTCGGCATCAGGAATATCATTCTCGGTCCGACGGTGCCTGCGTTCGTTTCCCCGGCTGTTCTGGGGGTATTGCAGGAACAGTTCGGGCTGCGGGCTTCTTCCACCCCGGAAGAGGACTTAAAGGCTGCGCTTGACAAATAAAACAATTTACGGGACCTTTAAAAGGGGTCCCGTTTTTTTATATAATAACATTGACAACAGTCATTTTATATGGTAAAATGTATATGCTAAATCGGGTAATTTATGAAAAGAGGAATACATATGAAAAAAGCAGTAAAATACACCGCTGCAGTATGCGCATGCGTTATGCTGACTGGCTGCGCTTCCGACAGGAGCAGCGGTATCGTGAACTTCTTCAACCACGATTATTTCTACCACACCACGACCACGCAGACCACCACGGAGCCGACAGAGATCACATCGGCTACGACCGTTCCCGAGGTCACTACCCCGCAGGAACCGGAAGTCCCGGAGGTTACTGTGCGCCCGGATACCGGCGACACGCTGCGTATAGTCTGCTTCAACGAGGACGTTTACAACTACCTCGGCAGCTGGAAGCCCTCCGGCGTGAAATTCGATTTCCAGACTATCAGCGGCGATGAATACTACAATGTTCTTGACGATTTTATAGACACCAATGACCCCGACAAGCTCGCGGATATCTACATCGTCAGCCAGGACCGTCTGGGGGAGTATCTTTCCGGGGACAGGGCGCTGCCGGTGAGCGGCGTGAATATCAACAAGGACGACACCGGGGAAATGTACGACTACACCCTCAACGACTGCACGGACGAATACGGCAGGATAGTGGCTCTCTCGGTGAACAACACGCCGGGTGTATTCCTGTATAACCGCACCGTTGCAAGGCGCGTGCTCGGCACTGACGACCCTGCCGAAGTCTTTGACTCTATAAGCAACTGGAGAAAGTTCCTGAGCACTGCCAGCGAAGCAAAACGCAGGGGCTTCTACATGACGCCGAATTACACCGATATGTTCCGCGCATTCGGTGGGGAAGCGATGCAGCTGACAGACAGCGACGGCAATGCTGCCGTAAAGAGCGCCGCGCTGGACTGGGCGGAGGTTTCCAGGACGATGTACGAAAACGGATACTGCGCTGATTATGACGTCTGGACCCAGGGCTGGGTAAACGCAATGAACAGCGCCGACTACTTCGGAATGTTCGCGTGCAACTGGATGGCCGAAATGACTCTCCCGGCATTCTCGAGCAGTACGGACTGGGCTGTGTGCCAGGCGCCCGCGGCGTATTCCTGGGACGGGGCGTATGCTGTTGTAAATCCCCGTACAGATAACGCAAAGGCAGTGGAACAGTTCCTGCGCAGGGTATGCGTCAACGGTCAGATCTCGTTCAGCAGCGGCACGATAATCCCGAACAACAAAACGACGTTCCGGCACAATTCACAGTACAACAGCGTTGACTGCCTTGGCGGCCAGGAACCCTACGAAATATACAACGACGTTATGGAGCGCATAACTTCTGCCACCGGCACTTCCCCCTACGATTACAAGGCGATGGAATTCTACATCAGGGACATGAAGAGCTACATCACCGGAAATTCCACGATAGAACAGGCGCTGGATCACTTCCAGGCTGACTGCAGGAACAACCGATAAAATCTACCCCCGCATTCCAGGAGTGCGGGGGCGTTTTTATTTGGGCGAAGCTTCCGCTTTCATGCAGAAATCGTAGAACGGCGCTATCCTGCGGAAATCTGACGCTACCTTTTTCGCGAGCTTTTCTGAGAACATTACCCCGGGGTCGTTGGTGTCGCAGGACAAGCCGATGCCCTTTCTGTCCAGCCATCTTCGGAGTTCCTCTGGCTGGTCGGGGAATTTGCTGCGCTTGTACATATCTCCGTATAAAGAGAACGTTTTCTGCTTCTCTACCGCAAGGAATGCCTGCCTGAAGCTGTCGTCCCCGGCAAGCATGAGCGAGCGCAGTGCATTCATCGAACCTGCCGAAGCGCAGTAGTACCCGCAGCCGTAGCTTATTCCCGCGGCGCCTATCGAGAAGTAAAACCCGGGCAGCGCGTGGTACTGTTCACGGGTACGGCTGAATGTGTACCAGATATGGTCGCGGAATATCGAATCCGGGTGCAGCCGCATATCCCTGTAAAGCCGGGAAATGCGCGCGGGGTTTATTTCAATGAGCGGGTCGATTTTCAGTATTGTCGGCGCGAGTTCAAGGATAAGTTCCTTCATGGGCTCGGTGACGTATATGCGGTAATCTTCCCTGTGCTCGTTGAACCACTCCCTGCTGTCGTGCAGACGGTTCTCAAAAAGGAAATCAACGGAACGCTGTGAAAATGGCATTTTAACACTCCTTGCAGTGATTTGCAGTGAATTGCGCCTTAATATTACCTTGCAGGATACTCTGCAGAAAGAAGGTAATTTTATGGCTAAAACAACTCCGGCGCAGTTCTTTGACAAGAACAACGCTGCATTCATGAAATTCGGAAAGATGTTCACCAGAAAGCTGACTGACGAGCAGCTGATAACTTCCCTCGCTGAAAAGGACCTCGAAAAGCTTGCGAAAGTGTTCAAGCTGGTTTTTGAGATGCTGGAGGAGAATTCCCCGGACAGCAGCACGCAGCTTGCCGCGATGATATCAGCGTATTCCGAGATAAGCGAGGAGGAGCAGTGAACACGATGTTTTCCAGGCGGCAGAAGCAGGCGCTTTCGCTGGTGAGATCCGGGGGACTGCGCCGCATAAACATTCTTGAGGGAAGCGTGCGCAGCGGAAAGACCTGGATATCCGCGGTGATGTGGGGTTTCTGGGTGGCTGGCTCCCCGCGTGACGGCGCCTACCTCATGGCTGGAAAGACCCTCACCACCCTGCGGCGCAACGTCCTTGAACCGATGTGCGGCATGTTCGGGGAATGCTTCACCTACAGCCTGAGCAAAAAGGAAGCGCGCCTGTTTGGCAGGCGCATTTACCTGGAGGGAGCCTCCAACGCGCAGGCAGAAAGCAAAATACGCGGAATGACGCTCAACGGCGCTTACTGCGACGAGCTTTCGCTGTTCCCCGAGGATTTTTTCGCGATGCTGCTTTCAAGGCTTTCGGTCAGCGGCGCGAAGCTTCTTGCCACCACCAACCCTGATAACCCCGGGCACTGGCTGAAGCGCAACTACCTCGACAACAGCGCCATCGACCTGCTGGACCTGAAATTCACGCTGAACGACAACCCGTATCTTCCACCGGAATATGTGCGCTCGCTCATGGCTGAGTACACCGGGGTGTATTACGACAGGTTCATTCTCGGCAACTGGGTAGCGGCTGAGGGCAGGATATACGAGGATTTCTCAGAGAAGTGCATTATTTCCCCGGAGGAACTGAAGCAGAGATTTTCCGCAGCGCCGCTCATGACTTCCGTGGTCGGGGTGGATTACGGTGGGAACAAGAGTGCGAGCGCGTTTGTACACACGGGCTTCGACGCGGGATTTCAGAACGTGTATGTGCTCTCGGAGCACTACGACCAGCGCAATACGTCAGCGGAAAGCCTGATAGCCGCGTTCGCGGATTTCATCACAGAGGAACGCGGACGCTTCCCGACGTTGTGCGCGGCATGCTGCGACAGCGCGGAACAGCTGCTTATAAAGAGCTTCCGCAGCGCCGTAAATCTTGAAGTGAAGAACGCGATGAAAAAGCAGGTCAGCACCCGCATCAACATGGTGAACCGTCTGATCTCCTCCGGCAGGCTGCACGTCAGCACGGAATGCCCCCACCTCATCGACGCGCTGAAATCAGCCGTCTGGGACGAACGCAGCATTCACCGTGACGTCCGGCTGGACGACGGCTCAACGAACATCGACAGCCTTGACGCGTTCGAATACTCGATAGAACGCTTTGAGCGCGAACTTTTCCGATACTGAAATAAAGAGGCTGCGCAAACAGCCTCTTTTTTGTGATTATCTTACAGAGAACTGATAAACAGTCGTAAATCTGTAGGTCTGACCTGCCTTATATACGCAGCTGGGCCACTGGGGCTGGTGCGGCGTATCGGGGGAGAACTGGCTCTCAAGGCATAGACCGGCGTACTTGTTGTAGTGCGCGCCGTTCTTGCCATTCTCGCCGTTGAGACCGATACCAATATAGAACTGTATAGCGGGCTTGTCGGTCCTGACGGTCATAACTCTGCCGCTCTCCGGCTCGTAAACCTCGGCAGCGGTGCGCATTACCCCCGGCTCACCGAGAATGAAGTTGTGGTCGTAGCCGTTGGGAAGCCTGCCGTTATCCATATCCTGGCGTACCGGCTTCGGGGTCTTGAAATCAAACGCGGTGCCGGTGACATACGCGAGCTTTCCGGTGGGGATAAGCAGTTCATCGACAGGGGTGTACTGGCTGGAATTTATCTGCACGATATGGTCCTTGATGTCGCCGTTGCCAGCGCCCTTAAGGTTGAAGTAGCTGTGATTGGTGAGGTTGATAACGGTATCCGCGTCGGAAACTGCGGTGTAATCAAGCACCAGTGCGTTGTCAGCAGTCAGGGTGTACTTAACGCTTATTTTCAGCGTTCCCGGGTAATTTTCTTCGCCGTCAGGACTGATGTAGCCGAATGTGACTGAAGGCTCGTCGCCGCCGTCCATTGCGTCTACAGTCCACACGCGCTTGTTGAAGCCGTAGAAGCCGCCGTGCAGGTGGTTGACCTTGTTGTCGTTGGCGGAAAGCTTGTAGTTCCTGCCGGAAACAGTAATTTCAGCTCCGCCTATGCGGTTTGCGTATCTGCCGACCAGCGCGCCGTGGCTGGAGTTGCCGTCGATGTAGCCCTGCAGCGTGTCGTAGCCAAGAACCACATCAGCGTTCTTTCCGTTCCTGTCGGGAACCTCAACGCCGACCATTGCGCCGCCGAAATTAGTCAGCCTTGCGACTGCACCGCTCTTGTTGGTGAGCGTGAGCAGCCAGCACTTGTAGCCTCTGAAAAAACCAAATTCTGTCTTAGAAATGCTCATTAGATCGTCCTCCGGTTATATTAATACTTGTCATCATCAAGTATGATGGTCTTGGAATGCGGTCTTGCGGCCGCGGCGACTGTCTGCTTTGCCTCGGGTTCGGGTTTGTTTTCCGGTGCTGCGGGTTTTGCTGCCGGCTTGATTGGCTTGGGTTCCTGCTTTGAAACGGGTTTTACTGTCGGTTTCACTGTCGGTTTCACTTCCGGCTTCGGTTCAGCCTTTACCGCTGGCTTGGGTTCCTGTTTCGGTTCAGCCTTTACCGCTGGTTTGGGTTCCTGCTTCGGTTCCGGTTTTGCTGCGGACTGAGCGGGTTCTGCCTTGACCGGCTTGGCTTCGGGCTTCGCTGCGGTTTTGTTGGATCTCTTTGCGCGTCTTTCCGCTGCGCGCTTGGCTGCCTGTCTTTTCTTGATGGTTTCCTCGTCCGGCAGCTTGAAGCGCTCTACCAGTTCAAGCAGCACCTTCGACTGACTGGAAAGCTCCTCTGCGGAAGCCGCGCACTCTGCCGAGGAACCGCTCGTCATCTGTACGGAAGTGGATATCTGATCCATGCCGACAAGTATCTGCTTTACGCTGTCTGCCTGTTCCCTGGAAGCGTCCGCGATCTGGTCGATCACCTTTGCGGTGTCGTCGGTCTCGGAAACTATCTTGTCCAGCATCTTCGCGGTTTCGTTCGCCATGACTGTGCCGTTTTCCACAGCGGAAAGCGCAGTCTTGATGAGCGCGGCGGTGTTCTTTGCGGCTTCTGCAGTCTTGGCTGCCAGCTGACCTACCTCGCCTGCGACTACCGCGAAGCCCTTGCCTGCCTCGCCGGCTCTTGCGGCTTCAATAGACGCATTGAGGGAAAGTATATTCGTCTGGAAGGAAATATCCTCGATCGCCTTGATGATATTCGCGATCTTTGAGGAAGCTTCGTTGATCTCTTCCATAGCGTGCAGCATGTCGGACATCTTGGAACTGCCCTCGTTCACGATGGTACGGCAGTCGCCTGACAGTCCCTTTGCCTTTTCGACGCTGTCTGCGTTTGCGCTGATGTTGGAGGATATCTCCACGATGGAAGCGTTCAGTTCCTCGACGGTGGCAGCCTGTTCAGTAGCTGCCTGCGAAAGTGTGGTGGAGTTTTCGCTCATCTTTGTAGAGCCGTCTGCCACCATCTTGCTGGAGCTCTCGATCTGAGAGATAACGCTGCTGGTGCTTGCCACGATGCCCTCCAGGGAAGTCTTTATGGGCGCGTAATCTCCAACGTAATCGGCCTGCGGCTCGGCGGTGAGATCTTCTGCGGCAAGCTTTGCAGCCACCTGACGGATATCTTCGATGATGCCATCGGTGTAGTCGGTCATGGTGTTGACTGCTTCTGCAAGGGTCTGTATCTCGTCGCCGGTGTTCACCTCAACAGGCGCGCTGGAAAGGTCGCCGTTTGCCATGCCGAGTATCTTGGTGTTTACAGCATTCAGCGGGACTACTATACGCTTGACGAACTTTGTTATCACGAGCGCGCCGCCGACAAAGCTTATCGCGGAGGTGATGAGCATTATAAGGAGCGCGATGGTCGAATTCCCCAGGAACTCGCTTGCGTCGCAGCTGACGAGAACCGTCCAGTCGGTGCCGATTATCTGAGAGTTGTAAATTATGCGGTTCTCGCCGTTGATATTGACTGTCTGCATCTGATTTATGTCAGCGTAGGGCGCTATCTGATCCTGGGAGAGAGAACCGTTGACGTTTGCAAGCAGCTGGCCGCTGGAGGAAAGCAGATAGAACTCCGTGCTGTCGGAGGTGTGCATTGTCGCCATGATGTTTGCGAGCCAGTCTGTGCTGGTGGCGATATATGCGGTACCCTTTGAGAATTCCCCTGAAATAACTATGTAACCGTCAGTGCTGAGCGTGACGCCCGGGGTGGTATCCGCGTGGGTGTTGATATCCACGATGCTGGCGTCTGCGGCTTTCAGCTTTTCTATCTGCGCGGTGGTGCCGTCCAGCGAAGCAACCAGGCTGTTGTAATGCTGCAGGGTGGCGCTGACTAGGTTGGAGGCAGCCGAAACTCTCTCCGTCATGGAATTCTTCATGTCGCTCTGGCTCTGCTTTGTCAGGCAGACCATTCCTGTTATACCGACAGAAAGAATACCGTATGCCAGCACTGCCATTACGGCAAAAATTATCCTGGTGCCAAGTTTCTTTTTCTTTTTCATAATATGACCTCACTTACTGGTAAAATAGCGGTTTTACGTAAAGCGCAGTACACCGTTCAACAGAATAATTGTAGCACATTTAGCTGACTATGTCAACTGATATAACGCGTTTTTAAAGTATTATTTCACCGCTGACATCTGTTCCGGTCCCGTCTTTCACAGTCAGCGTGAAATGCGTGCCACAGCGTTTTCTGCCGCCGTCCGGCTGTACTGTCTCCAGCGCCTCTGCGGGGACTTCCAGCATTACGCGCCGGCTTTCACCCGGGGCAAGACCCACGCGCTCAAACCAGCAGAGCGAACCGTTGGGTACGTCGTATTCAGAATACCCGCGTACATACAGCTGCAGTACGTCCTCGGCGTAGAAGCCACTTTCATTCGTGATGGTCACGCTTGCAGAATTCCCGGTGAACTCCGGCTGCGACAGCGTGAATTTTGCATAACTCAGCCCGTAGCCGAACGGATAAAGCACGTTTTCCGGCGTGCAGTAGCGGTAGGTGCGGTTTTTCATGCTGTAGTCGCGGATATCTGGCAGCAGGTCGGCGCTCCTGTAGAATGTCACCGGAAGCTTCCCGCTCGGGGAAACGTCCCCGAAAAGCAGCTGAGCCAGCGCCCTGCCGCCAAGCTGACCGGGGTACCACATATCCAGCAGCGCGTTGCATTCAACTTCGACATTCACGGAGCTTCCCGCTGCGAGGACTATCACAAGCGGCTTGCCCAGCGCGGAAAGCTTCTGCAGGAGCGTCCGCTGGCTCTCCGGCAGGCGCAGGTCGTTTTTGTCGCCGGAACTGAACTCGTTGCCGGTGTCGCCCTCTTCACCCTCAAGCGTTGCGTCAAGTCCCACGCAGGCAACGATAACGTCGGAATTCTCAGCGGCAGCCAGCGCCTCTGAATAAAGGTCGCCGGGCTGCGCAAGTCCCTGGGTCCGGTCCTTGTAGAGGTGGCACCCCTGGGAATACAGAATGCGCCCGCTGAACCGTTCGCGTATTCCCTCAAGGAATGTAACGTACTGGTCGGCAGTACCGTTGTAATTCCCGGTGAGCGCGTCGCGGCTGTCAGCGTTGGGACCGATGACGGCTATCGTTTTCACGCTGTCTGAAAGCGGCAGCAAGCCGTCGTTTTCCAGCAGCACAGCGGAGCGCAGGGCGCATTCCAGCGAAGCCTGCTTGTGCTCCTCAGTGGAAACCGCGGTGTACGGAATGTCGTCAAACTCCGTCCTGTCAAGCTGCCCTAAACGAATTCTCGTCCGCAGGACGTGCACGCAGGCGCGGTGGATATCCTCTTCGGTGACAAGTCCCTTTTCAAGCGCCGCGAGAATGTGCAGATATGTATTTCCGCAGTTCATGTCGCAGCCGGCTTTCAGCGCCATCGCTGCGGACTCGGGCGCAGTAGCCGTGACGCAGTGGGTGGTGTGAAAGTCCCGTATCGCCCAGCAATCCGACGTGAAATAGCCGTCGAAGCCCCATTCGCGCAGCTTTCCCATAAGGAACGGACTTGCGCAGGCAGGCTCGCCGTTCACCAGATTGTACGCGCCCATGACGCTTTCGACGTGCGCTTCTTCCACCAGCGCCCTGAATGCGGGCAGGTAGGTTTCCTCGATGTCCTTCGGGGAAACCTCGGCGTTGAACACGTGCCGTTCCGCTTCGGGACCGCTGTGCACCGCAAAGTGCTTCGCGCAGGCTGCGGTTTTCAGGTACTTTCCGTCACCCTGCAGCCCCTTTACGTACTCAACGCCCAGCCGCGACGTCAGGCAGGGGTCCTCGCCGTAGGTTTCGTGACCCCTGCCCCAGCGCGGGTCGCGGAATATGTTCACGTTCGGCGCCCAGAGCGTGAGTCCCTTGTAAATGTCGTGGTCGCCGTGCGCGCTGGCGGCGTTGTATTTCGCGCGGGCTTCCTCAGCGGTTATCTCGCCGACCTTGCGCAGACGGCCGCGGTCGAACATCGCAGCCATGCCTATCGCCTGCGGGAACATCGTAGCCGTGCCCGCTCTTGCAACTCCGTGAAGTCCCTCGTTCCACCAGTTGTACGCCGGCAGCACCCCGGGTATCGCGGGAGCGTCGTATTTCAGCTGCTCGGCCTGCTGCTGTATGGTGAGCGTATCCGCAAGCGCTTCTGCGCGTTCCTGCGGGGTGAGTGAATTGTCAAGATATTTTTCCATGGTGCCCTCCGGTTAGTATTCAGGCGCCGCAAAACTACAGCGCCATGTTTCAGAAATGATATATCCTGCCTGCATTGTCGTTGATGAACCTCAGAATATCCTGCATGACCTCGTCGCGGTTAAGCTCAAACAGAAGTTCGTGACGTGCCTCGGGGTAGATGTGGATATTCACCATGCAGCCGTGTTCCAGGTAGCGCATGCACGCGGACCTCACGCCCTTGCCGTATTCCCCGACGGGGTCCATCGAACCGGACACGAACAGCATCGGCAGGTCGGTGGGGGTGTTCTCGATAACGCAGTCGGAGTTTGCGCACATCAGCGCGTTGAGCAGGTCCTTGAACCCGGCGACTGTGAACGTGAAGCTGCACAGCGGGTCAGCGTTGAACCTGTCAACATTCTCGTCCCACCTGGAAAGCCAGTCGTTGGGGGTGCGCCTGTTGTGGAAGCGGATATTGAACAGCCCGAAAGCCAGCTTTTTGCTTATCTCCGGACGGAAACGGCTGTCCTTTGAGTGGCAGAGTATCTCCAGCAGCTTCCTCAGCGGCGCAGAACCGGTGACGCCGCCTGCGGTGCCCATGATTATCGCGCCGTCCCAGCAGTCGTCGTAGCGGGAAAGGTAAATGCGCGCGATAAAGCTTCCCATGCTGTGCCCCAGCAGAAAATGCGGGATACCCGGCAGTTTCTTGTTCATGATGATCTTCATGCGGTGGAGATCCTTGACCATATACATGAACCCGCCGTCCTCGCCGAAATACCCCAGCATGTCGCTGTCGGTGACGGAATTACCGTGACCGATGTGGTCGTTGCCGACCAGCGCGATGCCGTTTTCGCAGAGGAACTCCGCAAACGGACGGTAGCGCTGGATATACTCGCACATTCCGTGGGAGACCATCAGCGCCGCCCTGGGCTTTTCGGGCAGGTACATGTAATAGCGGCAGCGTGTTATCCCGGAAGTGCTGGGGAACGTGCCAGTCACAAATTTCATAGCTTCCTCCGTTAATCCTCAGGAACCACGGCTTCAAGTCTGTAGATAGGCTGACCGAGTTCCGTAAATCTCTTTTCGTATTCAGTCATAATGTTCCCCTCAAAGCCGCTGTTATGCAGGTCGAGGGACACGTTCTTCATCGGGAACCCGTTCTGTGAAAAGTGCTCTATCGAGAACTCGAACAGGCGCTGGTTATCGGTTTTCTGGTGGATTTCCGCACCGGGCTTCATAACGGCCTTGTAGATGTTAAGAAAGCGCGTGTGGGTAAGTCTGTGGCGCGCATATGTCTCTTTCGGGAACGGGCAGCTGAAGTTCAGATACAGCCTTTCCACGCTGTGCGGACGGAACAGGTGCTCCAGGTATTCAGCCTGACCCAGGCAGAAACGCACGTTCTTTATGTCGCTGTTCATGAGCGCCTCGGCACCGGTGACGAGGACGTTCGGGGTCTTTTCCACTGCGACGTAGTTTATATCGGGGTTTCTCCGCGCAAGTTCCAGAATGAAGCTGCCCTTTCCGCAGCCGACTTCAAGATGCAGCGGATTGTTGTTGCCGAACACCTTCATGCTGTCGAAGAAAAGGCTGTCGTCCAGCGGGTCGTTTGCGTGTTCGTTCTGGTTCTGCATTATCAGCATAACGGGAGCGCAGGCTTCAAGGCGCTCCTCAAGATGCTTCTTTTTTCTCATTCTCATTGGTTTTTACCTCTATACAGCTGTCGCCGTGCAGTATATTCCGCACGGCGGCAAGATATATTAAACATCAAAGTTGAAGTTTGCAAAATCGAATGTTGCGAAGTAATCAGCGGCAGTTTCAGCGCGTCTGATAAGCTTTACGGAGCCGTCCTCGCGCAGCAGCAGCTCGGCGCTCCTGAGCTTGCCGTTGTAGTTGTAGCCCATCGAGAAGCCATGCGCGCCGGTGTCGTGGATAGCAATATAATCGCCGATATCGATTTTGGGGAGCATTCTGTCCACCGCGAACTTATCGCAGTTCTCACACAGACCACCGGTGACGTCGTACTTGTGGTCGCAGGGCTCGTTCTCCTTTCCGAGAACGGTGATGTGGTGATAAGCGCCGTAGATAGCCGGGCGCATGAGGTTTGCAGCGCAGGCGTCAAGTCCGATGTATTCCTTGTAGATGTGCTTTTCGCGGATGGCCTTTGCGATGAGCATTCCGTTGGGTGCTAGCATAAATCTGCCAAGCTCGGTGCAGAGCCTGATGTTGCCAAGCCCGGCGGGAACGAGTATCTCGTTGAACTTTTCGCGCACCTTTTCACCGATGACTGCGATATCGTTTGCAGGCTGGTCGGGGCGATAGGGAATTCCCACGCCGCCGGAAAGGTTGATGAAGCTGAGTTCAACGCCGGTCTTTTCCTTTATCTCAACAGCGGTGCGGAACAGAATTCCTGCCAGGGTGGGGTAGTAGTCGTTAGTCAGCGTGTTGCTTGCGAGGAACGCATGCATGCCGAACTTTTTCGCGCCCTTTTCCTTTAGAATGCGGTAGCCCTCGATAAGCTGGTCGTGCGTGAAGCCGTACTTTGCGTCCTTGGGGGTGTCCATTACATTGGGGCTGCCGTCGGTCTTGAACTCTCCGCCGGGATTGTAGCGGCAGGAGATGGTCTCGGGAATTCCGGTCAGCTTGTCGAGAACGTCGATATGTGTGAAATCATCGAGATTTATCAGCACGCCCATCTTGTAGGCAAGCTTGAAATCCTCGTCGGGAGTGGCGTTGGAGCTGAACATTATCTCCTCGCCCTTTGCGCCGACCTGTCCGCTGAGCAGAAGCTCGGTGTAGCTGGAACAGTCAAAGCCGCAGCCCTCGCTTTTCAGCACGTTCATGATGAACGGGTTCGGTGTAGCCTTCACAGCGAAGTACTCCTTGAAGCCCTTGTTCCAGGAAAACGCCTTGTACAGCGCCCTTGCGGTTTCGCGGATTCCCTTTTCATCGTAAATGTGGAACGGGGTGGGATAGGTCTTTGCGATCTCTTCGATCTGTTCTTTGGTTACGAATGGTTTCTTCATTTCTTTTGTCCTTTCTTTATTTGGCAGGGGCGGACGGCTCCGCCGCCTGTAATATGTCTTAACTAAGGAACGGCATTGAAAGCAAGAATACTGCTGAGATCAGCACCAGCTTTGCGATAATGCAGCCGCGCCTTACCCGGTGATAATCCCGGTCGGAAGCGGTTTCCGGCTTTTTCAGTATATTGGTGCCCTGTGGGTAAACACCGCAGACCGAGAATATGCCGTAAATGATGAGCATTACCACCAGCATTATGATATTCCCACCGCCAGTGATATTCAGCGCCATCAGCGTTATCATAACTGCCACGAACGCTGCCATGAGCGCACCGCCTGCTATTTCAGCGATTTTCTCGCCACGAGTGTAAGCAACTTTGTCTGGTATCATATCTGGAGTCCTTTCTCAGTTACGTGGGTGCGCCAGGTCAAACGTTCATGTACTTTGCCAAGAACTCGATGGACATGGGTATCCATCTGCGGACGTTCTCAAGATAGAACGCCTCGTTCCAGCCGGTCGCCTTGTCGCAGGTGGAAAGCCCGTGGGGTCCCTCGTCGAACAGGTGGAGCTCCACCGGAACCTTGTTGGAAACGCACGCCTTAGCCATGACAAGCGAATTGTGCGCGGAAACGCAGTCGTCGTTCGCGGTCGCCCATATGAACATGGGGGGAGTTTTCGGCGTCACGCGGTTCTCAAGCGAAAGTCTGCTGAGGTCGGAGCGGGAAGCGTCCTCGCCGAGAAGCACCCTGAAGCTTCCCTCGTGGGGAGCAGTCACGCCGCTGATGACAGGGTAGCAGAGCACCGCGGCATTCGGACGGAGATCCTCCGGCTCGCAGCCGATGGTCTTGGTGAGCATAACGTCGCTCCACATGGTGGCGAGGCAGCCCGCGAGATGTCCGCCTGCGGAGCAGCCCAGAACTGCCATTTTCTGCGGGTCTATGCCGAATTCCTCGGCGCGCATGCGTATCTTATAGAATATGTAAGCTGCGTTCATCAGCGGTTCGGGGAACTTCTCGTTGCAGGCGTAGGTCACAACGAAAGCCGCATAGCCCATTGCAAGGTACTGGAACGCGATAGGTTCCCCCTCGCGGTCAGAGCAGAACTCGTACCCTCCCCCGGGGAATATTATCATAGCCGGGCGCTTGTCGCAGAACGGCAGCCCCGCGATGGGATCCGGCAGATAAGCCTTGACGAATGCAGTTTTGTCAGAATTGATATTGAATGTCTTGATTGTCATGATGTTGCTCCTCAGAGTTATTAAGGGTGAACATTACAATGTTCGGATACGGAAATATCTACACAATTATTGTATCATTTTTTTAATAAAAAATCAAGGGGGAAACAAACTATTTTCGCAGTTTTGCACAAATCCAGCGCAGACCGCTTCCGCGATGTATGCATATAATAAAGTGCAGGAGCTGTATTCCTGCAATAACGCAAGGAGAAACGAAATGAACTTTTTTGTGATAAATGCAAAGTCGATGACCCAGGCTGAGAAGGCTCGGCTCTACCTGGCGAGAAGCGGCATAAAAAGCGTGGTAATGCGCACCACCAGTCGCAGCGGGTGCACATTCTCGCTGAAAATATTCGGGGAAAAGGGGACTGTCTGCCCCCTGCTTTCACGGGTGGGGATAAGCTGTGATATACCTCGATAACGCAGCGACGACATTCCCGAAACCAAGAAGCGTATACCAGGCGTGGAACCGCGCGATGACTGCCTACGGTGCAAACCCGGGGCGGTCGGGGCACGCGATGTCGATGGCGGCTTCGCGGGCGGTGTTCAACAGCCGCAGCGCCTGCGCTGAATTCTTCGGCGCAGAGCCGGAAAACACAGTGTTCACGCTGAACTGCACCCACGCGCTCAACATCGCGATAAAGGGACTTGCGCGCCCCGGCGCGCATTTCGTGCTGAGCGATATCGAGCACAACGCAGTGATACGCCCGGTGCATTCGCTGACTGAACACGGCATGAGCTACACCATTTTCGAGAGCACGCAGGACCCGGTGCAGACCATGCTGAATGCTTCCCGTGCGATACGGCCGGAAACGGTGGCGCTCGTCTGCACTGCCGCAGGCAACGTCACTGGTCAGCGCATGCCCCTGCCGGAGCTTGCGGACCTCTGCCGGCGCCGGCGTATATGCTTCATAGTTGACGCAGCCCAGGGAGCGGGGCTGCTTCCGCTGAATTTAAAGGACGGAATAAACATCATCTGCACCGCAGGGCACAAGGGACTTTACGGCCCGATGGGCACGGGGCTTATGCTCACCGACGGGAAGTACCCCCTTGTAACGCTGATTGAAGGCGGCACCGGCAGCGCCAGCGAAAGCCTGGAACAGCCGGAATTCCTGCCGGACAGATTTGAGAGCGGGACCATAAACACCCCCGGGGCAATAGCGCTGGGGGCTGGCGTGGATTTCGTAAAAACACGGACGCCGCAGCGGATAGCCGCGCATGAAATCTTACTCTGCAGGAACCTCTGCGTCATGCTCAGGAAAATACCCGGGGTGACGGTGTATTCCGAGATAGACAGCAGACCGGAGCAGTACGCGCCGGTGGTGTCGTTCAATATCGGGGATATTCCCTCGGCGGAAGCTTCGACGCGGCTCAGCGACATGGGCTTCTGCCTGCGCGGGGGACTTCACTGCGCGCCGCTGGCACACAAAAAGCTGGGCACCCTTGAAACCGGAACTGTGCGCTTCGCGCCGTCCGCATTCACCACCCCCGAGGAAGTCGAAAGGCTCGCAAGAGCCGTCAGAATTCTCCGGAAGCCTTAAATAAAATCCCCTCCGTGCCAAAACGCGGAGGGGATATTTTGTTATGGGAGCATCTAAAAACCGGTTTGAAAAGGGAAAATGGGTAGAGTGCGCCGAATGTGATGATAGCCGATGAAGTAAGGCTGTATGCCTTACGAGGAGGTTTTCTGAAGCAGTCGGTGTGCTATACACATTTTCACTCAAACAAGGTTTTTAGAGGTGACCTTATGACGTCTGTTTACATCGTGCGCTCATCGCGTAAAATCTCAGCCCATCGCGGGAAAAACTCAGCGACAGCCCCTTTTCACTGAAATAATTTTCAAGGAAGCTGCGCAGTTCCTCGCTGCTGCTGTCCACTGAGAAATTCTGCCCACCGCAGGAGCCGTGATAGTGCATCACGGTGGAAAACTGCTCTGAAACGGCTTTTTTCAGGTCTGCCATTTCTGTTATGTTGATAGTTCGTGTAGCCATAGCGCCTCCTCAGGCAAATTTGTTGTATTCGTCCTCGCAGCTTCTCATCGCAAGTATCGTGCCGGAGATAAGTTCGTCCAGGGATACCCCCATCAGTTCCGCGCCGCGCTCAATGACCTCTCGGGAACAGCCCGCGGCAAAGTTCGGGGACTTGTACTTTTTCTTCGCGGATTTCAGCTCCATATCCTGCACCGATTTTGACGGCCGCATGAGGGCGGCAGCGCCGATGAGCCCGGTCAGTTCGTCAACCGCGTAGAGCACCTTTTCCATCTCGTGCTGCGGCTCAATGTCAACGGTGAGCTTCCAGCCGTGGCTCGCGGTGGCGTGTACTATACGCTCGTCCACCCCGCGGGAGCGCATTATCTCCTGCTCCTTTATGCAGTGCTGCTTCGGGAACATCTCGAAATCCAGGTCGTGCAGCAGCCCGACTATTCCCCAGAGGTCCACCTCGTCGGAATACCCCAGCTTTTCAGCGTACCAGCGCATGACGCCCTCCACTGTCACCGCATGCCTGAGGTGGAACGCGTCCTTGTTGAATTCAGTGAGAAGCGCCCATGCTTCATCACGCGTCATTATCGTGCCCATTTGTTTTACTCCTTAATCAGATAAAACCTATAGATTACATATGATATGATACAACATCATTCCGGATTTGTCAATAGCTTTTGTAAAAAATTCCGTATTTCATCATTTCTCACTAAAATGACGTTGACAAACCCGGTACATTATGCTATAATACATATTGAATTACTAGGTGAATTTACCACTATATAAAAGCAGGTGCGGGAAATGGACGATTTCATATGTGTGAGCATTAATTATAAGAAGTGCGGCGAGGAGCTACGGGGCAGATTCGCTTTCAGTCAGGAGGCGCGGGGGGGATTCGTGACAGGCAACGGCGCTCTCAGCCCGGTGATGCTGTGTACCTGCAGCCGCACGGAACTCTACATGCTTGGCAGCGTGAACGACGGGCTGCGCCTGCTGACGGCGCTTTCCGGACTCCCGCGCTCTGTCGTGGAGGGCTGCGCGATGCTTTTCAGCGGCGAGGGCGCGGTCAGACACCTGTTCAGGGTGGCGTGCGGGGTGGACTCCATGGTAGTTGGAGAGGACGAGATACTCGGTCAGCTGCGGTGCGCGTATTCCTTTTCTGCGGAACGCATACGGCTGTCGCACAGGGTGAATATAATCTTCCAGAGCGCGGTAGCCACCGCGAAACGCATAAAGACCGAGACCGCGATATCCAGGACTTCCGTTTCGCACGCGACGCTTGCGGCAAAGCTTGCGGCGCATTCCGCACCGGAGGTAAGGGTGCTTCTCATCGGCGCCAGCGGAAAGACCGGCACCAGCCTGCTGAAAAATCTGCTTTCCTACAGGAATGTCACGGTGCTGGCGACGACGCGTTCACACAGCGGGCAGACCCTGCTCCTGCCAGAAAGCCCGGCGCTGACTGTAGTCCCCTATGAGGAACGTTACGCCCGCATCGCGGAATGTTCTTGCGTTATCTCCGCGACCTCCAGCCCGCACACGGTGCTCACCGCAGACCTCCTGCGGGAATGCTGCACCGGTGAAAAGCTGCTGATCGACCTTGCGGTTCCCCGGGACATCGACCCGGCAGCCGGAGAGATACCCGGAGTCACGCTGCGTAGCGTGGATTATTTCAGCAGCCTCGCCCAGGACAACAATCTGCGCAAGCAGGACAGCGTGGAACAGGCAAAACAGATGATAGAAGAGGACATCGGGGAACTGCGCAAAACGCTGCTTATGCACGAAAATCTCCCGCAGATACGCGAGCGCGGGGCGCTTTCCGGCATGTCTGCAGAGGAACTTCTGTTCCGGCTGAAAAAGGAACTTTCAGCGACCGCGTTTGCCGAGGTCATCGGTTCAGTCCTCGGGGAAAAGGGGTGAAAACATGCCGTATTTTCCGTTTTTCATTGACATTTCGGGCAGGCGCTGCCTCATCGCCGGCGGCGGCAGGATTGCGCTGCACAAGATAATTAAGCTGCTCCCGTTTTCACCGGAAATGCATGTTGTTTCACCGGAAATATGCGACGATATCGCGGGCATACCGGGGCTTTGCCTGCAGCAGCGGGAATTCCGGCAGAGCGACCTTGACGGCGCATTTTTCGTCATTGCCGCCACCGATCGGCAGGAAGTCAACGCGGATATCTCCCGGCTGTGCCGTGAGCGCGGAATTCTCTGCAACGCGGTGGACAGCCCGGCTGACTGCTCGTTTTTCTTCCCGGCACTGGCGCAGCGCGGGGACATCACGGCTGGAGTTTCCACCTCGGGGAAAAGCCCGCTCATCGCTGCCAAGCTGCGCCGGCAGATAGAGGGGCTGCTCACCCCGCAGCTTGCGGAAATATGCGATATCCTGGGTGAACTCAGGCAGGAGATACGCGGGAAATTCCCGCTGGAAAAACAGCGCGCACAGGCAATGACCGCAGCGCTGGAATACTGCCTGCAGCGCGAAAAAGTCCCGGAATACACCGAGCTGCTTGAATTCATCAACGGACTGGAGCTGAAAGTATGACCCTTAAAATAGGTACCCGGCAGAGCCGTTTAGCCCTCGCGCAGACTGAAATGTTCGCTGCGGCGCTGCGGCAGGAATACCCGGAGATAAACATCGAATTCGTGAGGTTTACCACCCGGGGCGACAGGATACTCGACCGTCCGCTGGACCGCATAGGCGGCAAGGGCGTTTTCGTCGAGGAGATAGAACAGGCGCTGAAAAACGGCGATATCGACGTCGCGGTACACAGCGCAAAGGACCTCCCGGTGCAGCTTGGCGACGGGCTGGAGATATCCGGGGTGCTTCCCCGGGGAGATTACCGCGACATGCTTGTCATGAGAAAGGGCAGTGAGTTTTCGCCTGCCGACCGCTTCACCGTCGGCACGGGCAGCCTGCGCCGTCGAATGAACCTCGCAAAGCTGTATCCCCATGCGGAATTTGCAGATATCCGCGGGAACGTTGACACGCGCCTGCGCAAGCTTTCCGACGGGGAATACGACGCAATAGTGCTCGCGGCAGCCGGAACGGAACGCCTGGGGCTTTCGCTCGCGGAATTCACGGTGCGTATGTTCGAGTACACGGAATTCCTGCCTGCGCCGTGTCAGGCAATAATCGCAGCGGAATGCTCATCAGGCAGCCGCGCAGCGGAGCTGGTGCGCAGCGTTTCCCACCGGGAGACCATGCTGTGCTTCAATGCGGAACGCGGCGTGACAGCCGCGCTGGGAGCCGACTGCACCGTACCCGTGGGAGCCTACAGCGAGATAGCCGACGGAATGCTGCGGCTCACCCTTTCCGACCGTAACGGGAACACTGCACAGGGCGAGTGTCCCCCGGAAAAGGGTACAGAACTTATAAAGGAGCTGATATCGCAGCTATGACAGGAAAAGTTATACTCACGGGCGCAGGCTGCGGCAGCTTCGACCTCATAACCCTGCGCGGAATGGAAGCCCTCCGCGGGTGCGACGTGGTGATATACGACAGCCTTATAGACCTGCGGCTGCTTGATCTCGCGCCGCAGGCAGAAAAAATATGCGTGGGCAAGCGCGCGGGGCAGCATTCCGCAAAGCAGGAGGAAATAAACGCGCTGCTGGTGGAAAAGGCGCTTTCAGGGCGCACCGTGGTGCGGCTCAAGGGGGGCGACCCGTTCGTGTTCGGGCGCGGTGGGGAAGAGATACTGGAGCTGAAAAGGCACGGTATCCCGTTTGCGGTGATACCCGGGGTGACTTCCTCCGTGGCAGTGCCGGAACTCGCGGGAATTCCCGTCACGCACAGGAAAAACGCGCGCAGCTTCCACGTCGTCACCGGGCACACCGCTGACAGCTGCACGCCGGAAAATCTCGCGCAGTATGCAAAGCTGACGGGTACGCTGGTGTTCCTGATGGGGCTGAATTCGCTGGAAGCCATCGCGCAGGGGCTGGTTTGCGGGGGAATGCCCGCGGACGCCCCGGCGGCAGTGATATCGAACGGTGCAACGCGGTTCCAGAGAACGGTGCGCAGTCCCCTGGGGAATATCGCGGAAGCCGTCAGGAATGCGGGGCTTTCAGCGCCTGCGATAATCGTTGTCGGGGACGCGGCAGCGTTTGATTTTTCCGCGACTTACGTCCCACCGCTTTCCGGCAGGAATATCGCGGTGGTTTCCTCCGGTGGTACTGCGGAACGGCTCTGCGCGGGGCTTCACGCGCTGGGCGCGTATGCTTTCCGCTCCGGGGGAGTGGATATCGAAGAGGAATTCACGCCCGGTATCGACCGCGCATTCTCGGCGCTCGGCGGCTACACCCACATCGCGCTCACCAGCCCGAACGGGGCACGGGTTTTCCTGAAAAAACTGCGGGAAAAGCGCGTTGATATCCGCAGCCTGAACGCGGTGAAGTTCGCAGTCATCGGCAGGGGGACTGCCGCGGTGCTGGAGGAACACGGCGTATTCCCGGAGCTGATGCCCTGGGAATACAGCACGGCAGCCCTCGGGAAACTGCTCGCAGAGCGGCTCGGTGAAAATTCGCGGCTGCTTGTGCTGCGCTCGGAGGAGGGCTCCCGGGAACTGAACGTGATTCTAGACAACAGCAATGTGGACTACGACGACGTGAAGATATACAGACCCGTGTACCGTCCCGCAGAAGCGCTGGAATGCGACATCGCGGTATTCACGAGCGCGGGTGCCGCAAGGGGATTTTTCGAAAACGGCGGCAGCGTCCCGGCAGGGTCGCGGGTCGCGGCGATAGGGAAAGTCACTGCGGCTGAACTTGAAAGGCACGGCTGCGCGGAATGCATTCTCCCGCAGGAAAGCACCGTGGACGGCGTTGTACAGAGTATTTTGGAGGCAGTAAAATGCAGAGATTCAGAAGATTAAGGTCAGGCGAGGCAATGCGCAGAATGGTGAGGGAAACACGGCTGGACGCCGCTGATTTCATCTACCCGATATTCGTTGCCGAGGGTGAAAACATCAAAAAGCCGGTGGATTCCATGCCGACGGTGTACCAGTATTCAATCGACAGGCTGGAGGAAATACTGCCGCAGATAGCGCAGAGCGGGATCTCCGGGCTGCTTATTTTCGGCATTCCCGCGCACAAGGACGCCCGCGCCACCGAAGCGTACAACGACGATGGAGTGACCCAGCGCGCGATACGCTACATAAAGGCGCATTACCCGGAGATTATCGTCATCGCGGACGTGTGTCTGTGTGAATACACCGACCACGGCCACTGCGGGCTTATCTGCGGCTGCAGGATACTGAACGACGAAACGCTCCCGCTGCTGTGCGCGATGTCAGTCAGTCTTGCGAAAGCCGGCGCGGATATCATCGCGCCCTCCGACATGATGGACGGCAGGGTCGCCGCGATACGTTCCGCGCTTGATGAAAACGGCTGCAAGGATATCCCGATAATGTCGTACAGCGCGAAGTTCGCTTCGGGGTACTATTCCCCTTTCAGGGACGCGGCGCAGTCCGCCCCCAGCTTCGGCGACCGCAAGACCTACCAGATGGACCCTGCAAACGGCAGGGAAGCCCTGCGCGAGATAGCCGACGATATTTCCGAGGGCGCGGATATGGTCATGGTTAAGCCGGCGTTAGCCTATCTCGACGTGCTCAAAGAGGCGCGCCAGCAGTTCAGCCTGCCGATAGCCGCGTACAATGTCAGCGGTGAATTCTCGATGGTGAAAGCCGCAGCGCAGCTTGGCTGGATAGACGAGCGGCGCATAGTCCTCGAAAATCTCACTGCGATAAAGCGCGCGGGCGCCGATATCATAATAACCTATCACGCCCTTGACGCTGCCGAATGGCTGAAGGAGGAACAGAGATGAACACCGCAAATTCCGAAAAGCTGTATGAAAAAGCATGTAAATTCATGCCGGGCGGCGTGAACAGCCCGGTGCGCGCATGCCGTTCGGTGGGAGTTTCCCCGCTGTTCATCAAAAGTGCGAAGGGCTCGAAAATATACGACGAGGACGGAAACGAACTCATCGACTACATCTGCTCCTGGGGACCGAATATATTCGGGCACGCAGTCCCGCAGATAACCGGGGCTGTTAAGTCCGCGTGCGACAGCGGGCTTACTTTCGGAGCCTGCCACAAGGGAGAGATAGAGCTTGCCGGGCTTATCCGGAAGCACTTTCCGTCGATGGAGATGCTGCGCCTGGTTAACTCCGGCACGGAAGCGGTCATGAGCGCGATAAGGGCTGCCCGTGGCTTCACCGGACGTGACAGGATAATCAAGTTTGAGGGCTGCTATCACGGGCATTCAGACGGGCTGCTCGCAAAGGCAGGTTCGGGACTTATGACTCACTCGATACCCTCCGGCGCAGGAGTGCCCGCGGGCTGCACCGCGGACACGCTGCTTGCAAGGTACAACGACGAGGCTTCCGTCGAGGCGCTTTTCAGCGAATACGGGGACAAGATCGCGGCGCTCATTGTCGAGCCGTGCGCCGCGAATATGGGCGTGGTTCCCCCGAAGCCAGGGTATCTGCAGTTCCTGCGGGAAATCACGGAAAAGCACGGCGCGCTGCTCATTTTCGACGAGGTGATAACGGGGTTCCGGCTGTCGGACGGCGGCGCGCAGAAATATTACGGGGTCACTCCGGACCTCACCACCCTAGGAAAGATAGTAGGCGGCGGAATGCCCCTTGCAGTCTACGGCGGCAGGCAGGATATCATGGAATGCGTCGCTCCGCTGGGCTCCGTTTATCAGGCTGGCACTCTTTCAGGGAACCCGTGCGCAGTCGCAGCGGGAATAGCGCAGCTGAAACTCATCGAGAGCACCCCCGACCTCTACGCCCGCATCGACGAGAGCGCCGGAAAGCTGCATTCAGCCATGCTTGCGGCAGGACTTAACGCGAACCGCTGCGGCTCGCTGCTGACGGTGTTCTTCACGGATAAGCCGGTCACGGATTACGATACGGCAAGGGCGTGCGACACCGGGCGCTTCGCGGAATATTGGCGCCACATGCTGGATAGCGGTATATACGCGGCGCCTTCGCAGTTTGAAGCTATGTTCGTGTCCTATGCGCATTCCGACGAGGATATTGAGCGCACGGTACAGGCGATAAAGCAGTTCGCAAGATAAAAAACGGGACGAAAGGTTATCTTTCGTCCCGTTTTGATATGTTCAGACCTGTGCGAAGTTTCAGCCCATGTTATCCCCGGTGGATTCACGCAGAATGAGCCGGTGGGGCAGCTTGTATGTCCCGTTGTCCTTTTCCTCGGACTTTATGTTGTGGATAAGCTTCTCGATGACTGCCTTTCCCTGGAGGTAGCAGGGCTGCTCCACCGTGGTGAGGTGCGGAATGAACATGTGCGAGTACGCAATGTTGTCAAATCCGAAGAAGAGCACGTCCTTGCCGACTGTGATGCCGTTGTTTAGGGCATAGGTCATCGCGCCGATGGAAATGGTGTCGGAAATGGCGAATATCGCGTCAGGACGGTCTTTCAGCTTCATCAGAGCCTCGCAGCCGCGGGTGCCGCTGTCGGCGTCGTAGCCCCCGTAGTAGATGAGGTCGGGGTCCAATGGAATTCCGGCGTCCCTGAGGGCGCGTTTGTAGCCGTCTTCTCGGTCGATGGAGGACTGGCTCCTGACCTCTGTGGTGATAAGCCCGATGCGCTTTCTTCCCTTGCCGATGAGGTACTTCGTCGCGTCGTAGCCTGCCTGTTCGTTGTCGATAGTCACGCACAGTATGTCGCAGTCGTCAAGGCGCTCAAGGCACATGGCGAGTGCGTATTTCTTCGCGAGGTCGGAGATGGTGTGGCTGTCAAGCTTGGGGGCAAGCAGCACGGCGCCGTCAACTGCCTTTGAGAAGAGCATGCCGAGCAGGTGCATTTCGTGCTCCGGGTCGTCGCGGGTGGTGGCTATGAGCACGTCGTAACCCTGGGTATAGGCAGCGTCCTGCATGCCGCGCAGTACCTCGGAGTAGAAGCTCTGCTCGGTGGAAGCGATTATCGCAAGGATACGTTTGGTTTCGCTTTTGCGCAGGTCGCGGCCGAGGAAATTCGGGCTGTAGCCGAGCTCCTCAACAGCCTTGTTGACTGCCTGCACCGCTTCGTCAGACACGTTGGTCTTTTTGTTCAACACGCGGGAAACCGTGGCAACAGAAACGTTTGCAGCCTTTGCCACATCTTTTATGGTAATATTCAAGCGGTTCCACCTCTCAGATGTATTTGTGTATATTTATATAATACACGAAAAGTTAATCGTTTTCAATAGGCAAAATAAACAAAATTACAGGATCAGCCGGAATAATTGAAATTTACTGGAAGTCAAATGCAGAAAACACCACAAATCCCCCCCGAATGTGATACAATACAGCAAACGCGGTATTGTTAAAAAAGCCGAAGATTTTCATAAATACCGCCGGTTTTTATTAAGAATGGCGAAAATTCATGTCACGGGAAATTTAACAGTGTTTTTTCTTGCAAAAGGCGCAAAAAGAGTATATAATAGAAATGTATAAGGGAAACTCTAAAAACCGGTTTGAAAAGGGAAAATGGGTAGAGTGCGCC
>ULRE01013640.1_pt1 | contig 44372 bp, 34 predicted proteins | sample 1955141 | NCBI WGS metagenome assembly ULRE01 (sample SAMEA4835674, study PRJEB28245) | human gut metagenome | biome: gut microbiome; material: fecal sample | place: Denmark | collected 2008
ATCGAACTGAACAACGGTGAGGTGCTGAGTGATGCCGTCGACTCGATGATCGAGAAACTGGACCGCCGCTCTCCGGTGCTCCACTGGCTGCTGGAATATATCGAGAACCGCATCAGTGACAACAGCCGTTGGAATGTATCGGGCGAAATCAAGTCGTTCGGAAAAAACATCTTCAACGAGGTGTATCTGGAGAAAGGACAGAATCTGCGCGAGAAACTCGGAAACACGCAATTCATTGCCGGATACCGCAAGCGCCTGAATCAGTTGAAACAGGAAACGGAGGAGATCATGCAGGGATTCAGCCAGCACTTTGAGGAGGTACTGCAACAGCATGGTCTGGAACCCAACGACCTGAAGAGCGGAAGAAACGGCATCGGCAGTTATTTCCGGAAACTGGCCAACGGCAACTTCAAGGAAGATGTGCGGAATGCTACCGTGGAGAAATGTCTCGAAGCACCGGAAAACTGGACCACCAAGACCTCTGTCAACAAGGATGTCATCATCGGGCTGGCACAGTCGGAGCTGATGGAGACGCTGGCTACCGCCGAGGAACTGCGTCCACGGGCTAATCTAAAAGTAAACTCCTGCTCATTGGCCTCACGCTATCTGTATAACCTGCCCCTGCTGGTGCATATCGATCAGGAGGTGCGCCTGTTGAATGAGGCGCACAACCGTTTTCTCCTGTCGGATACAAACGCTCTGCTTCACGGACTGATCCGCGAAGGCGATGCCTCGTTCATCTATGAGAAAATCGGTACGACCATCGACGTGGTGATGATTGACGAGTTTCAGGACACCTCGCGCATGCAGTGGGAGAACTTCCATCTGCTGCTGGAAGAGTGTCTGGCACAGAAGGACGGCAGTCTGATTGTGGGCGACATCAAGCAGAGCATCTACCGCTGGCGAAACGGAGACTGGCGTATTCTGGCCGGACTGGACCGAGACCCGAGTTTCCGCGTACGCACCCAGACGCTGGATACCAACTGGCGAAGCGAAGCGAATATCATTCATTTCAACAATCTGTTCTTTGAAGAAACCTGCCGACAACTGGCGCAGGAGGATGCCAGCATCGGCAAAGAGGGCTATCCGCAAATACTGGATATTTATCAGGATGTGGCGCAGAAAACACAAAAGCAGGAAAAGGGCTTTGTGCGTGTTTCGCTCATTCCCGACAACCGGAATCGGGAGGCTTATCAGGAAACCGTATTGCACGAATTAGGCAAACAGGTGGACGAGCTGGTGCAGAGCGGTATCCGCGAGAATGAGATTGCCATCCTGATCCGAAAGAACAACCTGATTCCGCTCATTGCGGACTATTTCGACAAGAATACACCTTATCATATTGTATCGGATGAGGCTTTCTGCATGGATGCTTCTACAGCGGTGTGCATGCTGGTGGACTGCCTGCGCTATCTGGCCAATCCGGACGACCGCATTGCCTGTGCCCGTCTGGCTGTGGCTTACCAGCATGATGTTCTGGAAAAGGACATTGACTTGAATACCGTGCTGCTGAACCGGGTGGAAGACTACCTGCCACAAGCCTTTACCGGACAACTGGAGAAATGGCGTCTGTTGCCGCTGTACGAACTGCTGGAACAGCTCTTCATTCTCTTTGAAATGAAACGGATACAGAAACAGGATGCCTATATCTGTGCGTTCTACGATGCCGTGACCGAATATCTGCAGAACAAATCGTCGGAACTGACGGCTTTCATCACCTACTGGGACGAGACGCTGCATGCCAAGACAATTCCTTCGGGAGAACTTTCGGGCATCCGCATCCTTTCCATTCACAAATCCAAGGGACTGGAGTTTCACACGGTACTGCTGCCGTTCTGCGACTGGAAAACGGAGAATGAAACCAACAATCATCTGATTTGGTGCACCGTGCCGCAAGACCAGCAGGTGGCTCCCGTTTTCGATGAACTCGACCTCATTCCGGTAAACTATTCATCGGCCATGAAAGAATCCGTGTTCCGCGACAGTTATCTGGAAGAGCAACACAATCTTTGGGTGGACAATATGAATCTGCTTTACGTAGCGTTCACCCGTGCCTGCCAAAACCTGTTTGTATGGGGACGGCAGGGAGGAACGGGTACCGTATCGCAATGGCTGGAAGAAACCTTGCTGGCTCTCTCGGCACGTGACAAAGTTACCATGCGCCAGGAAGAAGCAACCAGTGAAACGGACAACGAAGAAGAGTCGGCCACTACCACCGTATTCGAATACGGGGCGCTCGCGGCTCCTGAACGGAAGGAGAAGGAAAGTGATAAAGCCGCCTCGGCCAACCGTCTGACCGCCCCGCGCACAGCCGTTACCATCTCTCTGGATTCCTTGCAGGAACAAACCGACATTGAATTCCGGCAGTCCAACCGTTCGGCTGCTTTCATTGATACCGAAGGCGATGAGGACGAGGTAAACTATGCCGACCGGGGAAGTCTCCTGCACTATCTATTTGCCTGCATCAAACAGGCCGATGACTTGGAAGGAGCCTTGGAGCAACTGCGTTTCGAAGGTCTGTTCCGCTCGGAAGAAGAGGAAGCCCAGGTGGCCCGCATTGCCTGCAGGGTATTGGATATGCCACAAATCAAGGATTGGTTCGGTCCGGAATGGGAAGTATATAACGAGTGTACCATCATCAGCCCGACAGCAGACGGCGGTGTCCGCTCCGAACGACCGGACCGCGTGATGAAAAAGGGCGACCGCCTGGTGGTGATTGATTTCAAGTTTGCCCGCAAGAATCCCCGTCATGCCGAGCAGGTACGCGAATACATGCAACTCCTGCACCAGATGGGTTATGAGCAGGTAAGCGGATTCCTGCTCTATGGATACAGTCAGGAACTGGAAGAGATTACGGAATAAAGTGTCCCACAAAAACAAACAACAAATGGAAACTTTCTTAAAGCAAGTAGCAATAGACCTATATAAGAAGACCGGCGGCGACCTGTCGCACACCGCCGTGGTCTTTCCAAACAAACGTGCGGCCCTGTTCTTCAACGAGTATCTGGCTCAGGAAGCCGGTCACCCCATCTGGTCACCGGCCTATGTAAGCATCAGCGAACTGTTCCGCCAATGCTCCTCCCTGCAAATCGGCGACCCGGTGAAACTGGTGTGCGAGCTCTATAAGATTTTCCGGAACGCCACAGGAAGCCAGGAATCTCTCGATGCCTTTTACTACTGGGGCGAGCTGCTCATCAGTGATTTTGACGATGCGGACAAGAATATGGCCGACACGAAAACCCTGTTCAGCAACCTGAGCGACTTGAATGAACTGACCGACCGTGAGGAGTTTCTCGAGGAGGGACAGAAGGAGGCTCTGAGCCAGTTCTTCCGGAACTTCTCCATCGAGCAGAGCACGGAACTGAAAGACCGCTTCTCGCGCCTGTGGTCGCAGTTGGGAAACATCTACCGCGAGTTCCGGGATGTACTGCACCGTCAGGGACTGGCCTACGAAGGAATGCTCTATCGAGAAGTCATCGAACAGCTGGATGTCACGACGCTTCCTCATCAGCGCTATGTGTTCGTGGGATTCAACGTACTGAACAAGGTGGAGCATACACTCTTTACACGCCTTCATGAAGCGGGCATGGCTTCTTTCTACTGGGACTATGATGAATTCTATCTGCAGAAGCATCCGCATGAGGCCGGCGAATTCATCCGTCGCAATCTTCGGGATTTCCCGTCCGAACTGCCGCCGGAACTTTTCAAGAATCTGAACCGTCCGAAGGAAATCACTTATGTGGAGTCCTCGACCGAGAACGCCCAGATCCGTTATCTGCCCCAATGGCTCGGCGAGAATCTTACCGAACAGGAAAAGGAAACGGCAGTAGTCCTCTGCAACGAGGCGCTATTGCCTTCCATGCTTCATGCCCTGCCCGGTGAGGTGCGCCACGTAAACATCACCATGGGATTCCCCATGTCGCAGACACCGGCCTACAGTTTTCTGAACGCGTTGCTGCAACTGCACACCGAAGGCTACAACCCCAACAACGGACGCTTTCTCTTTGCCGAAGTGGTAAGTCTGCTGAAGCATCCTTATACCCGCATGCTTTCGGAGCAAGCCGATGAGCTGGCCCGCAAGCTGACTACGGACAACCGTTTCTTTCCGCACCCCTCAGAACTGCAACAGGATGAGGTGCTCCGATTGCTCTTTACCCCACGCACACAGAATGCTGCCTTGTGCCAACTGGTGAGCGATGCACTGAAACAGGTGGCCTTGGTGTATAAAAACAAACCGAAGGAAAAGGACAACGAGGCCTTTGACCAGCTCTACCGCGAAGCGCTGTTCAAAGCCTATACCCAGATTAACCGTTTCCACTCTCTGATCGAAAGCGGAGAACTGGAAGTCACGCCACAGACCTTGGTGCGACTGGTCAATCGGGTGATGTCTTCCAGCAGCATTCCTTTCCACGGCGAACCGGCCATCGGACTGCAGGTGATGGGTGTGCTCGAAACCCGTAATCTGGACTTCCGTCATCTGATTCTGCTTTCCGTAAACGAAGGACAGTTGCCCAAAGCCGGCGGCGACACGTCCTTTATTCCGTACAATCTGCGCAAGGCTTTCGGCATGACCACCATCGATCATAAGATTGCGGTGTTCGCCTACTATTTCTACCGTCTGTTGCAACGCGCCGAAAAGGTCAGTCTGGTTTACAACACCACCAGCGACGGTCTGAACCGTGGAGAAATGTCGCGCTTCATGCTCCAGTTCCTCATCGAATGGGGCTACGACATCAAACGGGTCAAACTCGAAGCCGCGCAATCCCCACAGGGAAGCGAAGAGATTTTCATCCGCAAGACCCCGGAAATCATGAAGCGTCTGCAAAGCATCTACGACCAACGGGTGAATCCGCGGGCCCTGATTTCCCCGTCGGCTCTGAACTGCTATATGGACTGTTCACTGAAGTTCTATTATAAATATGTAGCCGGCCTCACCGCTCCCGAAGAAGTCAGCGCCGAAATCGACTCGGCTCTGTTCGGAACCATCTTCCATGATGCCGCCGAACATATCTATAAGGATCTGACGGCCCGCAACGGAGTCATCACCCGCCAACTGCTGACGGACCTGCTCAGCAAAGAGCAGGAACACACGCTGCGAGAGTATATCGACCGCGGATTCCGTGAGCACTTCTTCAATCTGCCAGAGAACGAGCGACCGGAATATAACGGTATCCAGTACATCAATTCCGAGGTAATCTACCGCTACATCCGTCAGCTTTTGGAGAAAGACCTCCAATATGCTCCTTTCTCGCTGGTCGGCTCTGAGGTGAGAGTACGCGAAAACATCCGGATTGCCACCCCGAAAGGTGAGATTCACAGTTGCATCGGCGGTACGATCGACCGCATGGACTTAAAGGAAAACTGCCTGCGCATCGTAGACTACAAGACGGGAGGAAAGAGTGGTTCCACCACCAGTGTTGAGGCGTTGTTCGAACCGTCGAAAAACCGTTCGGGCTACATTTTCCAGACTTTCCTTTATGCCGCCATTTTGTGTGAGCAGTCTGAAGAGAAATTCAAGGACAAGGACATCACGCCGGTATTGCTCTATATCCACGAAGCGGCCAATGAAGATTATTCTCCGGTCATCAAGATGGGTGAAGCCCGCAAGAAAGAAGAGGTAACCGATTTCCGGAAATTCAATGCGGACTTCCGCACGCATCTGAAAACACTGCTCGAAGAGATTTTCAATCCCGACGGTGATTTCCGGCAGACCGAGATAGAAGAGAAATGTGCTTACTGCGATTTCAAGAATTTATGTAAGAAATAAACAAGACTCAGATAAGACGATCAACCAGTCATTCTGATAAATGATAAAGAAAAACAGATCATGGAACATCAAACAATACAGACTCCCGATTTTCAGGGAAAAGTGTGCGTGATTACCGGCGGGGCTGCCGGTATCGGCCGCTGCCTGACCGAAACCTTTGCCACGTTGGGCGCACGCGTGTACTATATTGACAAGCAACTGCATGACGAGCCTCATCCCGAAACCGTACGGGAACAGATATTTTCTTTTGAGGGTGACATTGCCGAAGAAGAAACCCTAAACCGTTTTGCCGACTGGGTGCTGGAACGGGAGGATCAGATTGATATTCTCATCAACAATGCCTGTCTGATGCTCGGAGGTGTCCTGTCGGGATGCAGCTATGCCGATTTCCTGTATGTGCAACGGGTTGGAGTCGCCGCCCCCTACTGGCTGACCCAACGCTTCAAGGAACACTTCCGCAAGGGAGCGAACATCGTCAACCTCTCCTCTACCCGAGCCTTCCAATCACAGGCCGACACCGAAAGTTATTCGGCCGCCAAAGGAGGCATCACAGCGCTGACTCATGCCTTGGCCGTCAGTCTGCGAGGCATAGCCCGGGTCAATGCCATAGCGCCGGGCTGGATCGAAACGCAGCCTTATCACCCCGAACAGAGCGGTGAAACTCCGGAATATGCTCCGGCCGATCTGTTGCAACATCCTTCGCAGCGTATCGGTACTCCCGAAGACATTGCCCGTGCTGCCGTATTCCTCTGTCAACCGGAAAATGATTTCGTAAACGGAATCTGCCTTACGGTGGACGGAGGCATGACGCATCAGATGATTTACCATAACGACTGTAACTGGAAGATGGACGTATGAAACACATTGAAATCAACACACCTGAAGAAGCTCTCGAACTGTTGAAGAGCAAGAAGCACATCAAAGGATATGCTTTCCAAAGCATCGATTTCAGTCCGTTCAAGACAGAAGCGGCAGCATGCACCTTCCAGAACTGTCTGTTCTTGGGCGGTCATCTGCCTTTGGACATGCAGCGGGCCGTGGAAACGGAGAATCTGGTTTTTCCGAACATACAAGTGCCTTTCAATCCTTTTATCGGGCATCTGTATGATGCCTCCACGCTCTATGCCCACTACGTACCCGGACAACCGGAAACTTTCAAGCAGACATTCGATCAGATTGTCTACCGTCATTACCTCACGCTCGGCAAGGAAATGTCATCAGCCATCGACATTAAGGAAACTCTGGCACGCACCCTGCACGACCATTCCATCAGCAACGCCCTGCATGATTTTCTGAGTCAGTACGACGAACGGAGCATTGTGGGCATCATGGGCGGTCACGGTCTGAAACGCACGGACACCTGTTACCGACAAATCGTCAGCCTCAGCAAACAGCTCACCGAAGAGGGTTTTCTGATGATCAGCGGCGGAGGCCCCGGGGCGATGGAAGCCACCCATCTGGGTGCGTGGATGGCCGGAAAGACAGAAGCAGAACTGACAACAGCTCTGGAGATTCTGGAACAGGCCCCCACCTTTGACCATCCGCTTTGGCTCGACACCGCCTTCGAGGTGATGCAACGCTTCCCTCAGACACAGTACCAGAGCCTGGGTGTCCCCACATGGCTCTACGGTCATGAGCCGGCCACACCCTTTGCCACCCACATAGCCAAGTATTTCGACAACAGCATCCGCGAGGACGGCATTCTAACCATTGCCAAGGGCGGCATCGTTTACACTCCGGGCAGCGCCGGCACCATGCAGGAGATTTTCCAGGATGCCACGCAGAACCATTACGAAAGCTTCGGTTATGCCAGTCCGATGATTTTCATGGGCGAGGAGTTCTGGACACAGGAAATTCCGGTCTACCCCTTGTTGAGTTCTTTGATGGAACGGGGCAGATACCGGAATCTGTTACTTACTCTGACCGACAAGCAAGAGGAGATGGTAAGCGTGCTGAAGGCATTCCGCAACGCATCGCCTTAAGAGTCCTAATCCCACATGAACTCTTCATTACTTTGATCATTCAGGTCTATACACGCCTCTTCAGCAAACAGCGCTTTCCCCTCTGAGCAACATTCCTGCAAAAACAGCTGAAAATCCGGATGACCGTAAAAAATAAAAGTCGTGTGAATACCCGGGAAAAAATTCCGAAGCCGGTTTATCTGCCGTTTTATCGCCTGGAGCTTATCCAGGCGGTAATTCGGTTCCGGAAAGGCTACCAATACCACCTTAGGCATTGATTTCTCCAGTTTCGCAGCCACCTGCTTCCAACGTACCTCTCCCGAAATCAGATCATCAATACTCAGTTCTGCTATCGGAGCAGTATAATAAGAATCATCATTCAGATAGGCTCCCAGAATCTTTTCAGCGAAATACCGTGCCTCCTCTTTTTTCCCGCTTACGGCCAGAAATCTTTCGGAATCCGTCTGTAGATATCTGCGATGCAGCAGACGGACAAGCTTGAGCAGTACGGACCGGTTAAAGTTCTTCTGACAGAACTCATCCCACGCAGAGCATTTCATCATATAGGCCGCAAAGAACCATTTCTCGGACGACGGATCCAAATCTTCCAAATCTACCCGAGTAAAGTGATAATACACATCATTAATCTTTCCGAACCAAATTGGATAACTATTCCGATAAACGAAAATATATAAAGGCGACTCTCGATTGTAAAAAAACACAGGTACTTGAAAGTTGATTCGTCGTGGGCCTTTCCCACCCAAATATCGGGAACTTACTCCTTGCAGAAAAAGGTTATCCGAAAAAATACGTATTGACAGTTCATAAGTTTCGGGTGGAAACTCCGGAAACATCAATTGAATATCCAAAAAGTCGTCAACATATTCAGGTTGATAATTATCAGGTTCTTCCAAAAACCATTGAACACGTAAATAAGTTTTTTCTTCCATAAAACAACAAATTAATAGGATTAAACATACATTTTTGATAAAAAAAGGAAACCATGCTTCCCAAGCTTATTGTATTTCTTCCGAAACGTCTTCCTTATCGGATACATTCATCAGAAACTTTTCTTGGAAAACATACAAAAAGACCTCTCCTTCCCCAGTCGAAAGAGAGGTATGCAGCCAGTAAGTCAAAGAGCACAGCAATCCTGTCCGCCGCAAACTGCGACAGCATTCCGGATGATGATTTCCTTTTCACTAATGGAGTTTTCTACCACCGGAATCAGCAAAGCATAAAGAATTGCTTGTTTTGCATCTTTGAATACTGTTTGTTGTTTTATGTTGTTATAAACAGAGCATAAGCAATGCTCCTGTCGGCACAAAGATAATCTATGTTTTGATATTCTGCAAACTTATTTAAATAATTCAACGACTTCATTTGAGTATAATATGATGATAACATATGGTTCTATCACAACTACAACCTAAATTAACATAGGATAAAAGTATATTGCAATAAAAATCTATAATGTAGAGAACATCATTCCAAATAAATGCTTATCTTTGGAAACATTAGCGATGTTGCATAAAAAATAATTAGCATCTTTTTATGTAATTAAGAAAAATGAACTAAATTGTAATATATATAAAACAATGGCAAAAGCAAAACCTTTTATCAAATGGGTTGGCGGTAAGACTCAACTCATCGAACAACTGGACAGACAACTTCCAGCTGACTTTGGTAACTGGCAGAATGCAACTTACATTGAACCCTTTGTCGGTGGTGGAGCAATGCTCTTCTACATGTTGCAACAGTATCCAAACATCAGACATGCTGTCATCAATGATATAAACCCAGACCTTGTAACATGTTATCGCACAGTTCGCGACAGTCCAGACATGCTCATCAAATCTCTTCGTGACATTCAAAATTCTTATCTTGCTCTCAAAACAGAAGAGAGTCGCAAAGAGTTCTTTCTTGCTGTACGTGATCGTTACAATGAAAAAACTCTTGATCCGATAGAGAATACCACAAAGTTCTTTTTCCTCAACCGTACATGTTTCAACGGTTTATATCGTGTCAACAAAAAGGGACTTTTTAATGTACCGTTTGGTAAATACAAGAACCCTTTAATCTGCGATGAAATGACCATCAAAACAGATAGTCGTTTACTACAACGTGTAGAGATTCTTACGGGTGATTTCGAAGCAACATTTGAGTATGCGACCCACAATACTCTCTTTTATTTTGACCCTCCTTATCGCCCCCTAAGTGATACATCCAGTTTTAACGACTACACTAAAGAATCATTCAATGATGATGCTCAGGTACGCTTGAAAGAGTATTGTGACCGTATCCATCAAGCAGGACATAAATTTATGCTTAGCAACTCTGACTGTAAAGGTAAAAATGAGGAGGACAATTTCTTCGATGTACTTTATGGAAAGTACAAAATAGAAAGGGTATGGGCCTCTCGTAACATAAATTCTAATGCAAGTAAGCGTGGAAAGTTGACAGAAATTCTTGTACATAACTATAACAACACAAAGGCAGTTGCCAACATTGATATATTTTAAATAGAACCATGTTACGTTGAAGAAACAACGAAGTTTTAAAATACACAATCTTAAACAACTCATTATATAAAAATAATATGGTAAAAGATTTTGATACTTTCATGTCTCAACTGCAAGAGACAAATCTGACTTTAGATTTTTTCTGTGATTTTGCCAAGATTTCAGAAAATGTAGACGATATCAAATTAAGCTTATGTATGCTTAACAGTTTGATTGGTGCTCGCGACATGCGCAAAGCTGTAGAAACAATATGGAAGCGCGACAAGTCTGCTTTCAATGTAATGGATATTCTCATCGCTGTACGTAAAGAAAGTAAGAAAAAAGTTATTGACTCTATGGGGAATTGCATCGTCCTCGATTCTTTTTTCACTTCAGTAGATGGTGTTATGGAATATCTAAACGACACAGGCTTAACAGCAATCTTTCAAGATAAGAAGGTAAAGGATCTTGTTGATTATGTTTTTGGTATTGAAACTGGCCTTGATACAAATGCTCGTAAGAATCGTAGTGGACATATCATGGAAAAAACCGTAGCCCAAATATTCGATGCTAACGGTATACATTATCGTCAAGAAGTATATTCAAGCGAATGGCCTGCAATCAGGCAGGTATTAGGCAATGATAAAAAACGATTTGATTTTGTAATCAATACCGACACAAAGACATATCTTATAGAAGTCAACTTTTTTAATATCGGCGGCGGTTCAAAACTCAACGAGATTGCTCGTTCATATTCTGATATTGCACCCAAAATCAACTCAGTACCTGGATTTGAATTCGTTTGGATAACAGACGGTTTTGGCTGGCAGAAGGCAAAGAACAAGCTAGAAGAGGCCTATAACATCATTCCAAGTATTTATAATCTTACTGATATCAACAATTTCTTAAACCAGGTAAAAGCTTAAAATTATGGCATGTAATAAAAATCACGATAACGTTCAACACATCATGGAAAATTTACCAACAGACCAAGGCGGTGTAGGACGTCATAAATGTGCAGCATGTGCTTATGATGCAGGTTACGCAGCAGGTTATAGACTTGACGGTTCATTAAGTATAGATAATGTCCTCGCAAACCTAGATGAAAGCCAAGCACGCGCTCAAAGACACAAAAGTCCACACGCAGCGTATGCATTAGGCTACTATCACGGAGTATGTAAAAGGATACAAGATGATAATAATTAATAGTTTATGATAAAAGGTGGCACAGGTGGTTCTAATACTTTAACGGGACTCAGATTTGAAGCAAAAGTTGAATTAGCTGCATTTCTCAACTCTCAGAGAGGTTATTGTGTTAATGACACAAGAGTATATTATAACAATGAACTTGTAGCAAGACTTTTCAAAAAGCATGGCTTATACAAATTCCTAAAGGCAAATAATATAGACTGGAAAAAGCATATTTCAAAAAAACTTTTACCGGATAACTGCATATACGTTATCATTAATAATACAGCTTTTATTTTAGAGGTAAAATACCAAGAAGTTACTGGTAGTGTTGATGAGAAATTACAAACATGTGATTTCAAGAAAAAACAATATACTAAATTATTCTCTGAACTAAATTATAAGGTAGAATATCTGTATATATTAAACGATTGGTTTAAGGAACCAAGGTATAAAGATACACTTGATTATATAATAAGCGTTGGATGTCGGTATTATTTTGGATATATACCTTTAGAGGAATTAGGTTTGCCTGTTCCTGAAATTGATGTTAATCCAGAAAATAATATTATTTCCTCTTATGATCTTTGATACTTATGATAAAACCATATTATACTTCGGAAAATAAAGATTTTTTATTGGCTCAAGGTGATACATTCAAACTTCTCCCTGAATTCAACTTCAAATTCGACATGATATTTGCAGATCCTCCTTACTTTCTCTCCAATGGCGGTATAAGCCTACAGAATGGAAAAGTGGTTTGTGTGAATAAAGGAGAATGGGACAAAGGAAAAACCCAAGAAGAGATAAAGAAGTTCAATATGGAATGGCTTAGTATGTGCCGTGAAAAGTTGAAAGACAGTGGAACTATCTGGATTAGTGGAACATACCATAACATATTTTCAGTTGCCAGTTGTCTCACGGAACTAGATTACAGGATTCTAAATGTCATCACTTGGCAGAAGACCAATCCTCCTGTAAATATCTCATGCAGATTCTTTACCTACTCTACAGAATTCATCATTTGGGCAAGGAAATGTCAGAAAATTGCGCATAAGTACAACTATGGGTTGATGAAGCAACTCAACGATGGTAAACAGATGACTGATGTTTGGCGTCTACCTGCAATCGGACGCTGGGAGAAGTCATGTGGCAAGCATCCTACACAGAAACCTCTGTCTCTGCTTACACGTATAATCCTTGCTTCCACCGACAAAGGTGATTGGATATTTGATCCATTTAGCGGTAGTTCGACGACAGGCATTGCAGCAAACCTTTGCGGACGCCGATTTGCAGGTATAGAACAAAACGAAGAGTTCTGCAAGATGAGCAAAGCTAGGCGCATGGAAATAGACAACTTCATGCAACGAGCAGAGTTGAAACGGCACATCACTGATCTTAAAAATCTTGATATTAACACAGGAAATGATTTGTTCGCTAGTGAACCTGAACCTATAGGATTTTTACCTTTTAACACAAATCCATCAATTGAGAAAGAAGATGATGACAATGTTTCCTGACTTGTCATATTCGTCAAATTGACAGTGAATACAAAATATCCTTGAATCATATAGCTACAACACATACAATTAAAATATTTGCAAAATCAAAGATCGCAAGTGCTAAACATTTGTTACCAATAGGCAAAGATTCTATTGATAGATATTATAAAATTAAAAAATACAAGAACCACGAAAAAGAAGTCACTTTTCCACTTGGAGAGTTCATATCACTGAGAAACAAATGGATTCACATTAATAACTTAATGAAATATGGAAGGCTATTGACAAAGAAAGAATATATAAATCTGACTATGAAGTAATCTTTTTAAAAACATCAAGAAAACAAAAGCAGAAAATCATGAAGATTGTATTGGCCATAGATTCATTCAAGGGATGCCTCAGTTCGCAAGAGGTAGAAGAAACATTTGCCGACACTCTGCAACAGCAGGGTGCCGAAGTCATAGCCCTGCCCATGTCGGACGGAGGGGAAGGAATGCTCGAAGCTTTTATCTCGGCTCTGCAAGGTAGCTTTATAGATGCGCCTGCTCACGACCCGTTGATGCGCCCCATCCGCGCCCGCTATGGACGGACTGCTGACGGTACGGCAGTAATCGAAACGGCACGGGCTTGCGGACTCACTCTCATGACCACAGAAGAACGCAATCCGCTTCTCGCCACGACTTACGGTGTCGGTGAGCTGATTGCCCATGCCATAAAACAAGGTTGCCGTAACTTCATCATCGGACTGGGAGGAAGCGGAACCAGTGATGCCGGAATGGGAATGCTTCAGGCTTTGGCTGATATCTTTACCACCAATCAAAAAATAGAGGAACTTCCGGACAGTTGTCTGAAGGAATGCCATTTCACATTGGCTTGCGACGTACGCAATCCGTTGTATGGTCCGCACGGAGCCGCGCATATCTTCGGTCCGCAAAAAGAGGCTACCCTCGAAATGGTCAACCAGCTGGATGAACGGGCCAAACGGTTTGCCCAAGAATCGGCCCGACGAATGGGAAAAGACTTGTCGCAACATCCCGGTGCCGGAGCTGCCGGCGGACTGGGTTATGCCTTTCTGCAATATTTCCACACCCGCATGGAATCCGGAGCCGACCTTCTGCTCGATCTCATACACTTTGACCTACAACTAAAAGGAGCAGATCTGGTGATTACCGGAGAAGGTCATGCCGACCGCCAAACACTTATGGGTAAACTGCCAGAACGTGTTCTGCGCCGCGCCCAAAAGCAGAACATTCCCGTTTGGCTTCTGGCCGGACAGGCTGACGATACAGCCCGACTGCTTGAAGCCGGCTTTACTAAAGTGGACAGCATTACTCCTAAAGAAATGCCGCTTGAAGAAGCTCTGCAAGCTGAAACGGCAAAAAGGAATATTCTAAGATTTATTTGCCATCAGGAAATCTTCAAAATATGACTTCTTCTTTCCCCAAAAGTGTTTTCATTTGAAGAATGCCATTTCATTGCTTTCGAAAAATCCTTCACAGTACCATCCGTCAGAAAAACAAAGACAGCTTCCAGTTCTTTAAGAATTGGAACTAGAAACTGCCTTTATGTTATTACAAACTATAATAATACTTTTTAATTTTCTGTGCCATAAGTACTCTTCGTTCTGTCAGGAAATCTTCATACCTTGTGTAATCCATCTGCACAACAGATTCCGGAATACAGTTTTGACGAAGATTTTCAATCAGAACATCCCTATCTTTTATATTGCCATAAACCACGTTTCCTGTTTTGCATTGTTCAAACACTTCTGCAAAATAAACATTCGGAGCCTTGTCACTAACCTGTTTGTTTACCTGTGTATCCAAATAGGTGTAATTTGCAATCTGATTATATTTTGATTTTTCCTTAATACCATTTTTCATCAAATACTTCTTCGGAAAAATATGATGCACATCACCAATCACAGAAATCAAATCATTAACCTTGCAACCATAATTAAAAAGGGCATCATGGGCATTACGAATCTGTGATGCCAAATACAAATTAAAATACGGGCTATTTATTGCAGATGTTTTCAATCCTTGTACCAACGCAATATCCCAAAATGTATCCGATAGATTTGCCGCCTCAAGTTCACCGAAATAAGTCAAGAACCCTCTTTCCTTAATACGTTTAATATCCATATCCATGACAGTTTCCGGGGAAGTGATATATCTGCTGGTTAATGTCGTCATAACATACCACTTAATCACATAGTGTTTTATATGTTTCTTTTCAATATCCGGATCGGCATTCAAAAGCAGGTATAAAGTATATGCAAAATCAAGAGTCATCTGAGAGTTAATCAATCTGCTGGATATAAAACCGGCAGATTTGATTGCCAGTACAAAACTGGAGAAAGTGTATTCATTCATAAAGTCAAGGACTCCATCTGTAAGTTTCCTGAACGACATTTCGGCAATTTCTTCCTTGTATTCACGGGTCTCAAAATCTCTACCTCCCAACAAACTCACAAGATCTTTCATTTTTGCCCGACCAAATTTATACATAAACGCAATACGCAAAATATCATTATAATCCGGATCAAAAATATCTTCATGATCATCCTTGAGCCATTTGAGTTTCGAGGCAAATATAGAAGACATAAATTCTTTATCCTTAATCATGTCTCCATACCATTCTGGCTGAACAGACAAATGTGAAAAATAATCTATTGCTTTTCTCAGAAGCTGTCCGCCATAGGTAACATTGGCTGCAATTTTAGACATGGCAAAATCTGCTTGATTCAATTTTGCCCCCTGACTGTTGATACGGATAAATATCTCGGTAACTTCATCAATGGTCAAGTCTTTATTAAGAGTAATGACACCAATCTGACGATTTCTGATATCCAACAATTGCATCAAGACCTTGTTTAGGGCACTTCCACACACTCCTGGGTTTTCCTGACAATAATCATTTACGAACTGCCACATATCAAATGTCGGTTTGAAAACTTCCGCAATATCAGCAATCCAACGTTTGTCATTCAAGATTGCATTATCATGAACCTTAAAGCGTTCTTCGTCATTCTCAGGATTTGCCAACGGATTAAATGCAATCTTTATACGTTTCCTCTGAAAATCGTCATTGATAATTTCCATCCCCATAATTGCTGTCATAAGCGCCGTTACACGCTGCTGACCATCAATCATAATCTTTTTCCCTTCAGACAAGCTTCCGTCTTTCAGTTTTATATTCGGACTTTGAGAAATGATTAAATATCCCGTGGGATAACCCGTATACAGCGAGTCTATCAAATCCCTGACTTGTCTGGGTTTCCACACAAAGGGGCGTTGGATTTCAGGTATCGCAATTTCTCCAGACTTTATATAATTCAATATTTGTTCCAGAGCAATATTTGAAGCATTGTATTTTTCTGCCATTATTTATAATTTTATAATATCTACTTCTCCTAAAGATAAGATAAATCTCAAACAGGACTACGAATATTCTTTCAAAGAAGAGTTTATATTTGTATGATAATATGCATTATACCAGATGTCTGGGGCCGTCATGAAAATTTTTTCTTTTATCTTTCTCCTCCATTTTTATTCGTTCTGCAAATTCTCTGATTTTATTGCATATCCACATTGAAGCCGTGGTGCCATTAGAATAATCAGCCTCAGCAAACATATCAATACGTCCATCTTCACGCAAATGCTCTACCTGTTTAAATGCGTCTTCGTTACCTTTAGGATATATCGCAAAAGTAGCCCCACCCTTACCTTTCACTACAGAAAAAGCAGGAACATCACTGGGACCATCGGCAATGTATATCATATTTCTAAAATCTACTCTTCTCAAATCATCAGCAACTTTGGCATTCACATCAACATCTTCCCCTTTGTTAATTTCAAATATAGCGCGTGTCTTGGTCGTATTGTCAATGGTATAACCGATCTCTGAAATCTCACGCTCACCGTTCTCTGTATCGCTTTCAATAAGTTCGCATCCCCAGATTTTCTTTACATATTCCATGATAGACGTCCCTTTTATCACTTCTGCAAATCCGGTACTTACGATATAATGCTCCACCCGAATATTATATTCCTTGCAAACTTCATCATTATTCAGCAGTTCACTGGTAGTTTTAAAGATATCGGGAATTCCCTTGTAAAACTTCTGTTGCTTTCCGTAATCTCTTAACTTCTTATTATTTAACCCTTTAAATTTTCCATTCTTTGTATAATGAATGAAATGATTTAAATATATTGTATCTCTATTTACTTTAACTCCTTGATCTTCATATTTCTTGGGAAGCCCGTTCACTTCATCCCAAAATTGCCGAGCGTTAACATTATAGTCTGCAAAAATCGGATCCTGCATGTATCCATCTACCAAAGTCTTATCAAAGTCCCAAATAACTGCTATAATATTATGCATATTTTTCTCTTTACAGTTAGTAATACGAATCTATTTCTAATCCACCTACAAATATAAACATACTTATTTATTAATTGCATCTTTTTCTAACAAAATAAAGATGTCATTTAACCGACCGACTATTTGCTGTTTGGTTTAAAGATACTACTTTTGTCAAATCTCTTTCTCAACATAAAAAACAGTTTTCTATCAGAAATCTAATTTCTCTATCATTTTACGATAAATAGCCAGCTTTTCCCTAACCACCCACTTCCTCAAAATCCTTCATCCAGCAGATAACTCCGCATTTTTATACAGATAACATGCAGAAAAACACGGATATTTATGCAAAATCCAACGGTTTTATGCACCAAACAGCCACGGCAGTTCCACAGAAGCAGCACAGTGATTCCCAGAAAATGCCCTGTTGTTCCATTAAATTCCTCCTGATCAAGTGTTCCAATCATCAAGAAGAATTTTATTTTTACAAAACATACACTTGTTATTTTCTATTTGATGCGTTTCTCGGAATACTAAATCAGCATATTACATTCTACCAATCAGACTATTATACCTATTTCACGTTTCTCAGACTCCCGTTTTCACCAACCGCTGTCCCCTCCCCTGCATATTTCGCAGTCTCGCGCACCGAAAATAGCAAAATGACAAATTGACAAAGCGGCTCAGCCTTCGTGATCGGCAGCCACATAACCGCCAGACTCTTTCCGCACCCGCCCCTGCTCCACCAACAGGGAAAGGGCACGCGAGAGCGACGGGCGCGCCACTCCCATAATGAAAGCCACCTCCTGAATATTCTGGATGCAACCGTGTGTTTTCAGGTAACTCAGGATGCGGGTGGGCAGACTCTGCAAAGCGAACTCGTTCAGCTTGCGACTGAGAAACACACTGCGGTCGGATATGTTTTCCAGAAAACGGCGCAACACGGTGCGGTCGGCTTCCATCATCTCCAGAAACACTTCTCGAGAGATGAACCACACCCGGCAATCGGTCGCGGCAATGAGCGTCACCGGAAAACGGTTCTCGGAACCGTACAGAAAGGCTGGGGCCAGAATCTCGGGAGCATGCAGCGTTTCGATTACGATTTCCTTTCCTTCATCGTGCGTCATGCGGGCTGAGACACTGCCCGAACAGAGCAGCATCAGCGAACGGCAGGGATCGCCCTGCAAGGCTATCAGGTCGCCTTCGTGATAGGTCCGGATGCGGTTGGCCGATTGCTGAAGCAAACGGTCTATGCGGTTACGGTCGGCCTCGGCAAAAAGCGAAAAATCGTATAAATCATAGAATGTAGGCATTGTTTAACTTTCATTATTATGGGGTGTAACATAGATTACGCGCCACTTTGGAAACGGCGACTATATTTGCGCCGAAAACAGTTGCCGGAAGCAGTGCCTTATCACCGGCACAAGCAGGCAACGATGGTCCGGGAAGCATTATCCGGAATCGGAAATCCGCAGAACTTCAGGCAGTGGACGTAATGGCGGTATAAAAATAGCAAAAATTCAATCATCACGGTACAGACCGGACCAGATAAGCAATAAAGATAACAACAATTAAAAAACGATAGGTTATTATGGAACAGAAAATGTTTTGCTTCCAGTGTCAGGAAGCGGCTCAGGGAAAAGGATGTATTTTAAAGGGTGTTTGCGGAAAGACGGCACCGACCTCGGCGGCTATGGACTTGCTGCTTTATGTGGTGAAGGGCATCAGTGTGGCAGCGGATGTGCTGCGCACAAACGGCCAGCCGGTGGGCAGCGACGTGAACCGTTTCGTGACGGACGCATTGTTTTCCACCATCACAAATGCCAATTTTGATGAGGCTTCTATCTGGCAACGGGTACAGCGGAGCTTGCTGATGCGCGACAGTCTGGTACAGCAGGCAGCAGAAGCGGAGGTGGCTCTGCCGCAAGCGGATGTGCTCACCTGGCACGGTGCGTCGGACGAGGAGTTGAAAGCAAAAGCGGCTACCGTGGGAGTCACCAGCGAGACAGACCCCGACAAGCGGTCGCTCAAGGAACTGGTGCTTTACGGACTGAAGGGAATGGCGGCCTATCACGACCATGCCATCCGTTTGGGATATGAGGACGAGAGCATTCATGCGTTCCTGCAAAGGGCACTCAGCCAGATAACCGTAGGAAATCTTTCCGTGGCCGAACTGACGGCGCTGGCACTGGAAACGGGTGCTGTGGGCGTACAGGTGATGGCATTGCTCGACCGGGCGCATACGGAGTCATACGGTCATCCGGAGATTACGGAAGTGAGCATCGGAGTGCGCCAGAACCCGGGTATTCTGATCAGCGGGCATGATCTGCACGATCTGGAGGAGCTGTTGCGCCAGACCGAGGGTACGGGTGTGGATGTCTACACGCACGGCGAGATGCTGCCGGCTCATTATTATCCGGCATTCAAGAAATATGCTCACTTTGCGGGCAACTATGGTAATGCGTGGTGGAAGCAGCGCGAGGAGTTTGCCGCCTTTAACGGTCCGATTGTCTTCACCACCAACTGTATCGTGCCGCCCGCAGCCGACGCGCCTTATCGCGACAAGATCTTCACGGCCAACGCCACCGGTTATCCGGGTTGCCGCCATCTGACGGAGGATGCCGACGGACGGAAGGATTTTTCCGAGGTGATCGCTTTGGCCAAAAACTGTCCGTCGCCGACTCAGATTGAAACCGGAAGCATCGTGGGCGGCTTTGCGCACAACCAGGTGCTGCAACTGGCCGACAAGGTGGTCGAGGCGGTCAAGAGCGGAGCCATCCGTAAGTTTGTGGTGATGGCAGGGTGTGACGGACGCATGAAGAGCCGCAATTATTACACGGACTTTGCACGTGCCTTGCCCCAGGATTGTGTCATTCTGACGGCCGGATGCGCCAAATACAAGTACAACAAGCTGGACTTGGGAAACATCGGAGGCATCCCGCGCGTGCTCGATGCCGGACAGTGCAACGACAGTTACTCGCTGGCGGTCATCGCACTCAAACTGAAGGAGGTGTTCGCTCTGGAGGACATCAACGAACTGCCCATCGTCTACAACATCGCGTGGTATGAGCAGAAGGCAGTCATCGTTCTGCTGGCGTTGCTGCATCTGGGTGTGAAGCACATTCATCTGGGTCCTACCCTGCCGGCCTTCCTTTCGCCCAACGTAGCCCAGGTGCTCGTAGAGCAGTTCGGCATCGGAGGCATCAATACCGTGGACGAGGATTTAAAAGCGTTCGGACTGACTTGCTGAGCAGTGTAAAAAAGTATTCTTTGAAAAACCTTCAAAAATGATTTCCAAAAAGATCAGAAGGATTCAAAAGGGACACTGAAGATTTCAAAGAAACTTCAGAAAAGGTCCGGAAGCATTCAAAAATACTTCTGAATCAATTCAAGGAGCCACGACTCATTCTGGAACATTCAAAACTTTCAGAAAGGTCGAAAAAGTCTCCGCAAACCCCGGAATGGCTCAAAAGATTTTCAAAAGGTAGTGAAAGCCTTTTGATCCAAGAAATAAAGAAGTACGGTTGTTATCGTGCAACCTCCATTCAAGAACTTAATAAAAGAAAAACGAAAATGACAAATAAAGAAGATTTGTTGCGTACGCCCATCGGAACTCTGGTGGCACGCGATTTCAATACAACAAGAGTGTTCAAACAGTTCGGTCTGGATTTCTGTTGCCATGGACAGGATGACCTGGCTACGGCCTGCCGCCGTCAGCAGGCAGATGCCGCAGAGGTGGTCCGCAACTTGGAGCAGTTGCATGCCCAGCCGCAGGAAGGCGGAAGCATCCCCTTTGCTTCGTGGCCGCTCGACCTGCTGATGGACTATATTCTGAAGATTCATCACCGCGGCATCCGCACACGTGGTCCGCAGTTGCTGGAGCTGGTCCGCAAAGTGGCTCAGGTGCATGGCAACGTCCATCCGGAACTGCTGGAGTTGCAACAATTGATAGAAGAATCACTCACCGATCTGGAAGCGCATCTCCAAAAGGAGGAACAGGTACTCTTCCCTTATCTCTATGAGCTGTTCGAGGCTTCGGCCGAAGGGCGCATGCTGGAGCCGATGCACTGCGGCAGCATCGCCAACCCCATCCGGGTGATGCATCTGGAGCATGAACATGAGGGCGACCGTTATCTGCACATCCGCAGTCTGACGGACAACTTCACGACACCAGCTGACGGTTGTGCGTCCTACCGCCTGATGATGCAGGAACTTGAGACGTTTGTCGACGCGCTCTTCGAGCACATCCATCTGGAGAACAACATCCTCTTCCCGGAATTCCTGAAGCTGGAGGAGCAGCACACAGCCGGAGGTCCCGTTTACCGCATTGACTGAGGCTATCATCCAGACGGAAGAATCTGCCGTCTGATAAACGGGAAGCATCACCATCTGTAACTGAAGATTCCCTGTAAGAAAGCCGGATTTTTCCGGCTTTTTTTATAGCTTTGCAGGAAAATCATTTTCATTTGACACACATGGAATATAAAGACTATCTGGCAGCTTTCGAACAGAAGCTGCAAAACGAATTGCTGAAATTGTGTACCACCTGTAAGATGCTCGACGGCACCTTGCTGGCTACGGACGATATAGACGAACACTGGAAGAAACTGGGCCCGGAATATCTGGCAGACGCTGTGGGACAGGTACAGCAGTACCCTACCGTTTCGGTGGCCTGGGCGGCTTATCTGGGCATGGCCATTGCCTATGGTTGGGATGCTGACTGGAATACGACTTCGAAGGCTCCTTATCAGGCGTTCTACGGCGAGCAGGGTTTCGATGACATGGATGAGTTTATTGTGCGTGATCTGCTGGGCATCGCGCTCGACAGCGAAGAGGCTGCCGTGCTGGAGCGTATGGTGCGCAGCTGCGCCCAGAAGTGTGTGGACATGATCCGTCGTGAACAGATCGAACCGCAAAGCCCGCTGGCTTATCACGTGTTTGCCACGGCTTCAAAGACCATGTACCGCATCGGTGCCGCACTGGAGCTGAAGCGCTTGGGATATAAGTTCGAAAAGATGGACCTGCCGAGTTGCTGACCGATAGGAAACGACACATTGGGGCATTCTCCTGCAAAATTTAAAAAGCATTTAAAAGACTTTTAAAAGGTGCCGGGAATGCTTCAATGGTTTCGGGTTCCTCAAAAATTTTCAAGAAAGCTTCAAGGCGTTTCAAAGCTTCTTCAAAAAGAAACAGGAAGCTGTTTTTACAGTCCTTCGGGAGGCTCTTCTGTAAACCGAAAAGAATGGGAAGGACTTCAAAAGAAGCAGAAACAAAGATACCGGATTTTTAAAACAGTTAATGGTTTTATAAAAACAGAACAACAAATATGGAACAGCAACAAAACAGCTCGCAGGAAAAAGAGCGCGTGGACCTGAGGGAGCCGCGGCGCTTCAAGGTGGTGATTCACAATGATGACTTTACGACCATGGACTTCGTGGTGCTGGTACTCAAGACGGTGTTCTATAAATCGGAAGCCGAATCGGAACAGCTCATGCTGTTTGTGCATCAGAAAGGCTCGGCCGTGGTGGGCATCTATTCCTACGACATGGCACGCACCAAGGTGCAGAAGGCTACAGACATGGCGCGCCGCGAAGGATTTCCGCTGCGCCTGAGTGTTTTACCCGAGGACGAAGAACTTTAAACGACATGAAACAGACTTATTATTGCCAAAAGGCACTGAACCGGGCCCGCGATCTGGCGGAATCGATGCGCCACGAATACATCACTCCGGAACATATTCTGGTGGGCATCCTGGTGCAGCAGGGCTTTATGATGGCACTCGATGATGTAGGAGCCGACCCCGAAGAACTGTCGGCGGCTCTGTATGACTATCTGGATCATAAAATGGAACAGGTACCGGAAGATGTATCCTATGAACTGGAAGTTTCCGTCCAGACCACCCAGCTGATTCAGATGGCTTGCCTCATGGCCGAGCATGCCGATAAGGACACGATGGATGTGCCGCATCTGGTGCAGGGGATCATGGCTCTGGAAGATTCACAGGCCAACTATCTGCTGCTGCGGTGCATCAACGGGGAGAAAACGGAGTTCCTCAGCGAACTGGTCACGGAATATGCGGCCATCAAGGATATGAAACTGCCGGACGCCGCGCCCGAAGGGGATTATCCGGACGAGGAAACGCCCGAAGTGGAGCCGTGGCGCCGCATGGTGGTGTGCCTGAACGACCTGGTGGAGCAGCATAATCCGCTCATCGGTCGCGAAGAGGAAATGGAGCGCACCATCCGGGTGCTCTGCCGCAAGGACAAGAACAACCCGCTGCACGTGGGCGAACCGGGTGTGGGAAAGACAGCCCTGGCCTATGGACTGGCTGCCCGCATCGAAAGCAGACAGGTGCCGGAACGCCTCATCGGAAACCGGATTTACGAACTGGATCTGGGAGGTATGGTGGCCGGAACGCAGTATCGTGGCGAATTTGAGAAGCGGTTGAAGAACGTGATGGAGGGACTTCGTAAGGAAGGCAATGCCATTGTGTATATCGACGAATTTCATAATCTGGTGGGTGCGGGCAGCTCAAATGAGGGTTCGCTCGATGCGTCCAACCTGTTGAAACCATATATGGAAACAGGGGAAATCCGCTTTATGGGAGCCACCACCTATGAGGAATATAACCGCTATCTGGCCAAGAGCAAGGGACTGATGCGCCGTTTCCAGCAGATCGACATTGCCGAACCGAGCGTGGAAGAGGCCACGGCCATTGTGGAGGGACTGAAGAAACGGTATGAGGACTTTCACGGAGTGACGTACGACGAGGGTGTCGTGGCTTATGCCGTGCAGAGCAGTGCCCGCTTTATCAACGACCGCTTCTTGCCGGACAAAGCCATTGACCTCATTGACGAGGCGGGTGCTTACCGAGAAATGCATCCGGCAGCTGACGGCTCGCGCCGTGTGGACCGGGAGCTGATTCAGGAGATCCTGGCACGGATCTGTAAGGTGGACAACCTGACGGTGCAGGAAGAAGGAGCCGAAGAGTTGATGCATCTGCCGGAGCGGATGGCACAGCGCATCTTCGGACAACAGGAGGCCGTGCAGGCTGTAGCCGAAGCGGTACAGCTGGCCAAAGCGGGATTGACCGACGAGAACAAACCGATTGCGAGCTTGCTTTTCGTGGGACCGACCGGTGTGGGTAAAACGGAGGTGGCCCGGGTACTGGCCGACGAACTGCATCTGCCACTCGTGCGCTTCGATATGAGTGAATATACGGAAAAGCATACCGTAGCCAAACTGATCGGTTCGCCGGCGGGTTATGTGGGCTACGACGACGGCGGACTGCTCACCGACGCCATCCGCAAAACGCCGAACTGTGTGCTGCTGCTCGATGAGATCGAAAAGGCGCATCCGGACATCTTCAACATTCTGTTGCAGGTGATGGACTATGCCGTGCTGACGGACAACAAGGGACGGAAGTCGGACTGCCGTCATCTGATTCTGCTCATGACTTCGAATGCCGGTGCTCAGTATGCACATCAGGCTTCGGTAGGTTTCGGACGCGTAGTTGAAGCGGGCGAAGCGATGATGAAACAGGTGAAACGGACCTTCAAGCCGGAGTTTCTGAACCGTCTGTCGGGCACCATCATCTTCCACGATATGAACGAGGAGATGGCGCACAACATTCTGAACAAGAAACTGGGTGAACTGAACACGAAGCTGAAAGGCAAAAGTGTGGAGATGACCGTAACCGATGCCGCACACGGCTGGCTCTTGTCGCAGAGTATGACCCGCGAATACGGAGCACGCGAGATGGACCGTGTCATCGGCCGTCACCTCAAACCGCTGCTCATGCGGGCTCTGATTGGCGGAAAGCTGAAAACAGGAAGCACGGCAGTCATTGATCTGGCAGAAGGAGCCTTGCAGCTTTCAGTTAAGGAGCCGCAACCGGAAAAAGAAAAGAAGCCGCGTAAAGAGAAAACCAAGGCTACAGAAGAAACGCTACAGCCTGCCCGGACAACAAAGGTACAGGCTTCTAAAAAGCACTCTCCGAACAAAGAGGAAACTCCGTTGCCCACCCGGACAACAGAAGCACAAACTTCTTCAAAAAAGATGCCGTCTGAAGAGGAAACAGCATCGCTTGATAAAAAGAAAAAGGCGACTTCCAAGCAAAAGAAACAAGACCAAAAATCCAAACAAGAATAAAAGATATGGTATTCCAACTGACTGATGAAATCGGTTTCCCGGACCCGAAGCTGGGTGATCCGGACGGACTGCTCGCCGTGGGCGGTGACCTCTCGGTGGACCGTCTGCTGCTGGCTTACTCCTACGGCATCTTCCCGTGGTATGCGTTTCGCGACGGGATGATCCAATGGTGGTGCCCGATGGACCGCTTTGTGATCTTCCCGAATGAGATTCATATCTCCCACTCCATGCGCAATCTGATGAATAAAGGTTGCTATCGGGTGAGCTTCAACGAGGCTTTTGAGGAGGTGATCCACCACTGCGGCGAGCTGCGCATGCAGGAAGAAGGGGCATGGCTCGGACCGGAAATGATGGAAGCCTACACCCGCCTGTTCGAACAGAATCTGGCGGCAAGCGTAGAAGTGTGGGAAGGCGACCGACTGGTGGGTGGTCTCTACGGGGTGTGCATCGGAAAATGTTTCTTTGGCGAGAGCATGTTTTCCCTGGTCCCGAGTGCTTCCAAGCTGGCACTCATCCGACTGGCTCAGTTTCTCGACAGCCACGGGGGCACACTGATTGACTGCCAGTTTGAGACGCCTCATCTGAAAAGCATGGGCGGCAGACACATTTCCTATGAGGAATATATGGCTCTGCTGCGTCAGGATGAAGAAGAGGAAACCGATGCCCCGGATTAAACATACGGAGAATCCAATAATATTTCATTGCCCCGGCAAAACAGCACAGTGGGCAACAATAAACCCTAAAAGAGTCGTATCCAACTCCACATCGGAGTAAGGATACGACTCTTTTAGGGTTTATTCTATAAAATTCCAGAGTTAACGCACAACGACTTTCTGTCCCTGAACCAGATAGATACCCGGAACAGAAACCGGAATACGGTTCACTCCGGCACGCACAGAGGCATTCTGGATGCGGACACCGGAAATATTATATACCGGAACCGTCTGCGCCTCATTGCTTCGTATCAGGATATATCCGTCACCACCGGTAACGGCAACCTGCTCCGTCTCATCGGGCTGAGTGATGCCTGTTGTAGTCGGGTCATAATGATAGCGTCTGTCCAGATAGGCAATACGGCGGTGAATCCAATCCTTCAGATATTCCAGTTCAGAATCAAAGTCCAGATAAATACCGTTGCTGCCGTTCCAGCAGTCCATCTCACGGTCGTCTGCTCCACTGGCCTGGAACAGTCGTACATATTTCTCGAAACGCTGATACAGACTTTCTTCATCAAAATAAGTAGCACGCAAGGCTGCATAGCGACCGGCAAGCTGCTCATTCCAATTGTCATAGTCATACTCCATCAGGCGCTTGTAGAGCGTATGCTCACCGTGTTCATGTGCCCACAGATAAGTGATGAAATCGGTTGTGGCATAATTTCGGGTAAAGTCACTGCCATCCCACCGGCGTCCCCAAGTTCCGTCCAGATCCCAGGGAGACATACTCATCATTTTGGAATCCTGAACATTATAGTGGTGCAGGAACATATTCTTGCCGTGATTATCGGTTGCCAGCATCAGTTCTATGAACAGATAATAGTCCAGGAAAACGGGCAAATCAAACTGTTCGCCAACCTGGGCCAGGAAAGTCTGTTTGGAAGCGGCAGCCACCACATTGATACCTTTGGACAACGGTCCCCAATCTATCGGTTCTCCATCTCCCAGATCGGGATATTGCATTTCCCAGCTGTCCCACGTATCACTATTATTATTGTAAGAAGACACTGGGGTCATCGGATAATACCGACTGTTCTGGTCGTGTCCCATAAACACAGAATAGCTCCATTGGTCGGACTTATACAAGGCGCCACGAATCGTTGCCGGCTCACCGGCAACCGTACTCTCCTTGATTTTCTTCAGCTTCAGCTGCTTGCGGTCCAGTTTCTCGGTCATGCAATACAGACCGTTATACTTGCCGTTCAGGAAAGTCTCCACAAAGCGGCCTCTTGTTCCATTGTGCGCCTCCGGCTCTTCTGCAAAATGATACGGCGGCATGGAGAAGTCATTCCAAAGGTCTGTAGATACGCGGTTACGCATGCGTCCCGGATCCACAGCCATTGCATCGAGAATCCAGTTGTTGTCTTCACGTAATCCAAAGAAACTGGCATCCAGCGACTCACCAGCCTCGTCCGTGATTTTCACGGCATACGCCTTCTTGTTCATGCCCGAAGCCGTGGCACCGCGATAACGGAACTTGGCCTGATACAAAGGATCTGCCCCTTCGGTATCGGGATCTGTCACGCGAATGGTTCCGGGAACATACTCCACTTTATTGAATCCCGCACCGGTAAACTCAACCACAGGCAGGAAAGTAAACGTAAGTTCTGCCTGAGCCACAGTCTCGCCGGTCTGACGGTTATATACCGTAACCGGGAAATGGGTTCCGTTCTGATAGTTCTCAAAACGGAATGTTCCGGATAACGGCTGGTCACCGACACGTACTTCCATATTTTCCGCATCCTTCGGATAGGCAGAACAGGTTACCTCATAATCCGTTTGTTCGCGGAATTTCTCCGAAACGGTCTGAAGATAACAATTTCCGCCGGCATCAAATACAGCACGTTTTCCGTTTATCACAATAGAATCCACCAGTTGGGTAATATCATACTGGCCGTCCTCATCCAGATCGAGTACCGGCTTTCCGGATTCATCCAAGGCCTTGAAACGTTCATTATCGGCGGCAGTGGCATACTGCTGATAAGTGCCCACAATGTAAGAATCCTTTCGGGCATCCCAAATCTGGGACTTATCCTGCACATTCCGGATAACGTAATAATCACCTTCCTGTTCAAAAGTCCAGAGAGAAGCATTCCCATTCGGTTCGGCTGTCAAATCCACATAGCGCTTTGTATCCGTACGCTCTCCGTCATAAGTAAGATACTTCTGCGACGTAACGCTCTGAATCGTAAACTGTCCGTTCGAAGTCTCGGTTACATACCAGTATCCGGCTTCTGAGTTTTCATCATGGATATCATAATATACAGGTGTGCTCTGGCCTATGGCCGGGCCGTCCACCACGCTTCCCTGCTGCCAGAAAGCACACAGAAAGCGGTATTTCTTTCCCTGCTCAAAAAGCGGTTTGGCCCAACTGAGGCCGGGCAACACGGCAAGGAGTAATAAAAAAGTGCGTTTCATGTTTTGTTCGTTTTTTGGATATATAGTATGCAAATCTAATTTTTTCATAAAACATTTGCAACAATTGTGTCCTTTTTCATAAAAAGAGAACTGAAAATACAAGAAAAAAATCGCATTCTGCCCCATTACAGAGCAGAATGCGATTACTCTATGTGGATGAGGGCAAAGCCTCAATCCCAGTCGGAGAAAAGCAACAGCATCAGAATACCATTACTTTCTTTCCATTGACAATATAAATGCCTTTTGCCAAAGACAGGCGCACTGTTCCCTGAACATCGCGGTCGAAGCAAGTCAGACCGGAAACGGAAACGACGCGTACCCGCTGCATAACATCAGAAGTGATATCCAGAGAACCGTTGTGAACAACAATCTGCAAACGAGGTTCTGCCGTTGCTGTCTCGCTGCTTTCGATATCGGTTGTCGGAGTGCCGTACTCTTCGAATACTTTCTTCTCCAGATAAACGCGCTTGAGAGTCAGACAGCTCTTGCCACTCATATTGGCCAGAATACCCAAAGACACTTCCTGATCCTGGTCACTCACGACAAAGCCCACTTCCTGATCGGACAGCGGTGCATAGGCAATAGAATTGCGGGAAACATTCTCAGTTGTCGGAAGTCCCTTGCCATTGGCTGCTACCAGATAAGAACCACTGGCTGCAAATTCCTGATATCCTTCTACGCCCAATACGTAATAACCTGCCGGCAAAGTTACAGTCTGATAAGCCTTGTGGTCTTTAATCACTTCGGCGAAACCGTCCCATGAAGTAGTCAATGTCATGGCCGAAGCCTTATTCTTATCCACATGGAAACCAGTAGTCACACGAAGACCGCTCACTGAATTCTCCAATTTCCAGGCAGACTGCGCAGTTCCCTGCTCCAGTTCCACGAAACGGGATGAGTTCATCGGGTTGACTGTCTTGCTGGTACTGCGGAACGGCATGAGATAATTGGTCAGATACTGATCCGTGCAGTCAATACGCTTCAAAGTAGCCAGACAGAAGATTCCCTTTGATGCGCTCCAAGAGTCGCCGGAAGGACCAAAGTTCACACGAGTACCGGTGTTGGCATTGGTTGTTGCATCCTGCACGTCGCCAGAGTTCTGGTTAAACTGATAGTAAACACTCAGTCCGTCGTTCTGCATGGCAGCCGGCACATCGGCAATCACGTTATTGGCATATTCCAGAATCTTCTCGTCTGTCAGTGCAGAGTTCCAAACGCGGAACTCATCGATAACGGCATTCATCGGCGCATCTTTACCACTCAGGCAGAACGGCGCCTCGGAGCCTTCGTACTTATATCCCGTCACGCTGGTTGCCGTAAGCAATTGAGCATCCTTATAGATATAGACGCTGCCCATCTTGAACACAACGGCATAATGATGCCACTGGCCCGTTGTCACGGTTCCTGACGGTGAAGATACCTTTTGATTGTTGATAGTTACGGAAAGCGTACCGTCGGCAGCTGTTTCAATCAGCACACCCTTCTCGTCATTTCCGATTCTGTGTGCACGGGCACTGTTGCTCTTGGCATACATCCACCAGTCGATTGTGAAGTTCTTGGCATCGGCTGCAATCGGATCCTTCTGAAGCTGCACATATTCGTTGCCGCCACCGAAGTTCAATCCGGTCTGTCCGTCGGCATTGCAGACGATTACGGCGCGTTCCTTTTCCTGAACATTTCCTCCCTGCTCGTTGTATGCTGTGAGACGAGCCTTGTAGATACCCGGATACTTCATCTCGACAGCCTGGTTCTGGTCGTGTACCAAGATGCAGTGTGCATCGTTCTCAATCTCCCATTTCCAGAAGGTAGGATGATGCAGGCTGCGGTCTTCGAGGTTCACCTGTTCCCCTTTGATGACAATCTGCGGGTTGATGTTGAAATCAATCTGTGGAGCCACTTCCTCCACGTGTACGGTCTGAGTCAGTGTACTGCTGCCGGCGGCATTCGTCACAGTCAGGGTCACTTCATAATCTCCGGCCTCCAGATAAGCAGCCGAAGCATTGCGAGTGTGAGCCGTTTCAGTCTGTGCTCCCGGCATGCTCCACGTATATTTACAGCCGTCGCCACCCTCAGATTCGTTAATGAGGCTTACAGCCGTACCGGCCGGTATGCTCTCGGCACTCAGTTTGAAACGTGCTTCCGGTGCCGGCATCTCCTGAACGGTAATACTCTTCTGAGTGGTCCGTACTCTTCCCATCGCATCGGTAACCGTCAGGGCAATGGTCTGCTGACCGGCTTCCGTAAACAGCAATACCGGGTTCTCAGTTTCCAATGTCTTTTCTTCGGCACCGGTAACATCCCATTTCCAAGATACGATACCACCCTTGGAAGTATCTTCAATCTGAACAGCCGAACCTACATAATAAGGACCATCAGAAACGGCGAAGCTGGCCAAAGGCAAACGCTTGTCATTAAAGAGCGTATTGTCTTCCCGCTGCTCCTGAGTACCAAACGTATGGATGGTATAATGTCCGGTTGCATCGGTCAGCCCTTCGGCATCATCCATGCGGATTTCGGTCAAAAGGCCACCGGTTTCCTGAGGATTCTTCAACTCGGTATACATATAACCCTGAATCTGGGTTTGTGTACGTGCATAATTCCACATGCGGAATTCGTCCATCTGTGCATTCAGTCCGTTGGATGATTCGGCACCCACCTTGAGAGAACCGAAGCCTCCGATACCGGAATAAGAAGAGAACAGACTGCCTACCTGTTCGCCATTGACGTATGCAGTCATAGAACTCTTGTCGATCACGACAGCCACATGCGCCCATTTTCCCGGTTGCAGACAGCCTGCCTTTGAGGTAATACGGTTACCGGTATCCCATCCTACCACCAGCTCTCCGGCCGATGTGGTATGCAACAGGAAGTTGCCCCAACCCGGACCCATCTGCTGGTTCCAGTTCGATACGGTGGTCGGCTTAATCCAGAATTCCATGGTAGCCTGATCCAGTTTCTCCTTCAGCAGGTCGACAATCTCAAAACCGGAGGCCGAGAAAGAACGGACCTTATTGGTTTCCGGAACTACACCGGCAAAGTCAGTTACCGGTTGTCCGACACGAGTAGACAATGCCTCCTCATCATTCAGTAGATACTGTGCGGCAATCTCATAGTTTCCATTGCTCTCGGTCTGATAAGAGAGAGCACCGGCTTCCAAGGTAGTCACTTCGCTGCCGTTGCAATATACCTTATAGCCTTTCAGTTCGTAAGGAGATGCAGCCGGAGCATTCCAGGACAACTGTCCGTTACGCAGCATCAGGTTGCGCGGTGCATTCAACGGTTCGCCCGGAACAACCACCGAAATGATGGTACGGTTGCCCTTGGTCTCCACCTTCACACCGTCGGCCTTGATATCGAACGGGAACTCAATACCGTTCTTTTCAAATTCATAGTCAATCAGCGAGCAGGCGTGTACTTTTCCGGAACCGCTGGCTGAAGCCTTCGAATCAATAATCAGGAAGTACTTCAACGGCTTGCGGGTATCGAAAGAAGCAGACAAATCGGTCATGTCATAGCCGAACTCCATCGGTTCGTAGTGCATGCCGTCGGCCCAGCGTCCCAGCATCGGTACTTCGGCATCCACGCCATTGCCGTCACCGTCGCCCGCATATTTGAAATGCTCAAACTGTACCAGCCGTTCAGGAGTGCTGGCGTTTACATCGGCCGATATACCGCCACTGATACAGATTTCACTTCGTTTGCTGTATTCCATCTTTATTTTAAAGGTACGGAACGGGCGATAATTCTTTCTTACATGATATACTTCAGGATAGTAATAATCGTTTGATCCGTCCCAAGGTACCGCATTCTTGTAAGGGCAATAAATGAATCCCTTGTTACACCACTGGTTACCCCAGGAGTTGACCACGATCCAGGCACCCACCTCATCCTTGTCTTTTTCACCGGCAATGCCGTTGCCGTCCAAATCGAATTCGATGCGGTCGTCATAACCTACGATGGTCAAGGCATGGTCGACCGACTTACCCCAGTTCTGCACATAATACTGGTTGGTAACACCGGCCTCGTCGTTAGCCTCTGTCTGCGGGATGCGCTGCCAGTTACCGCCGCTGGCCACACCAATACCGCAAATACCTCCGGCCTTGAAATCCGTGTCTCCGTTATGATTCCAAATCCAGTTTTTCACCGCCTCACGGCCCTCTTCGGTCTGCACGCTCATCGGGAAGTTTGCGTTGCGGCTGATACGGTTACACATGGCAGCATACCATTTGTCATATCCCTGCATCCATCCGAAATCGGGATCCGAAGTATCCTGATTACCGAACAGGCGCGAATAGGTTCTTCCGCCATAAACCGGCACATTCGGAATACCGTTGGCAGCAGCCATTCCTTCCTTACCGGAGTTGGAATTGGTCAGCAGCCAGGTGAAATGCGTCGGATACTGATTCTCCTCGAGCGAGCCATCCGCTCCCCGGAAAGCATTGATTTCGTAATTGAACATATAGCCGATACGCGAAGCTGAACCGCACGAACCGCCATCCTGATTAAACACCGGCGGGAAATACGGTGTCTCCGCATTGTTCACCCGGGCCGGACGAGTCTGTGCCGCCTTGGCACGGCTCACGGCACTGCGCTCAATTCCTAAAGTAGGATCGGGCTTGAGCAGTGAAGAATAATCGGGATACTTTTCATAGTTTACCAGCACCTGGGCTGATAAGGAGTCGGCCGTTGTCATCGCGGCCATACACAGTAATGTGGACAGGTACTTATGTTTCATAAGCTTTAAGTGATAATTTATTTAGGTAATTGGTAATTGAGTTAATCGGGAATAAAAGTAGAAAACTTAAAACAAAGGCAATTACTTTTCCCCGAAGATTAACCAAAATTCAACTTACATAAATACTTTTAGCAGAGCTTAACCCCAGATAATCCTTTTTCCAACGGACGGAGCCGCTCTGTGCGTATTGCGCAAAATCAAGAAAGAACAATCTTTCGCTCATTTTCTTTCCGGTTCTTTTTCCTTTTCCATATCTTTGCAGAAACCTAATATACCAAATCTATAAAAACAAAAACAGTCATGATGAAATACACTTTTTCTAAAGGACTTATCCTGATGGCCCTGGCCGGCAGCTTTTCCGCACCGGTAGCGGCACGATATGTCTTTCCGGGAAGCGCTGTTCCGGCAGCCGCTCATCCCCAGTCACCTTTGTACCCTGAATTCAAGGAAACCTCTTTCCGTTTCATGACCTACAATATCCGCAATGGAAAAGGAATGGACAACCGCACGGACTATCAGCGTACGGCTGACGAGATTATCCGTTGCGGAGCCGATTTTGTGGCCGTGCAGGAAGTAGACAGTGCCACCAGCCGCAGCAACGGACGCTATGTGCTGGGCGAACTGGCCTGGCGCACCCGGATGTACCCCGTATTCAGTCAGGCCATCCCCCTCGGAGGCGGTGGCTACGGAGTTGGACTGCTCTGCCGCGAACGCCCGCTGAGCACGCTGCGCATTCCGATGCCGGGACGCGAAGAAGCACGCACACTGCTCATTGCGGAGTTCAACTCTTTCTATCTGGCCTGCGCCCACTGGTCGCTGACCGCCGAAGACCGGATGGCTTCTCTGGAAAAAATCCGTCAGGTGGTTCCCACACTGAAAGAAAAGCCGCTGATTCTGGCCGGTGACTTGAACGCCACACCCGACAGTCCGGAGATACAGCAACTGATGAAGGACTTCACTCTGGTGAGCAACCCCAAGAAACCGACCTTCCCGGCCGACGAACCGACCCAGACCATTGACTATATTGCGGTGTGGAAAGCCACAGCCGCTCCATTATACTGGTCCAACGGACGGACCCGGGTTCTCGAAGCCAAGACCGCTTCAGACCACCGACCGATTGTCTCCGAATTCCGCATCAAGACACCGGCCCACCGTTTCTTCTACGGTCAGCCGTATTTACAGAACCCCACCGGAAAGGGAATCACCGTGATGTTCCAGACCCGCCGTCCGTCGCACTGCTGGGTGGAATTCACCACCGACTCCCTGCTGGCAGCCCAGGGCAAGGCCGCACCTCAGAAAGTGCGCAGCCTCATCGGCGGACAGGCTATCTGTCATGATATCGAGCAGAAAATCCGCCTGAACCATCTGAAAGAGGGCACCACCTATTATTATCGCGTGTGCGCTCAGGAGATTCTGGAGAATCAGGCCTACTTCAAGGCCTTCGGCGACACGGTGAGCACCCCTTATTACCGCTTCACCCTGCCCGCTCCGGACACCGAGAACTTCACAGCCATCGTGCTGAACGACATGCACTGCTCCAACCAGATCGAGCAGAAAATGTCTGCTCTGGCCAAAAAGATACCACACGACATGGTGTTCTTCAACGGTGACTGTCTGCCGGAACCGGCCGACCGTAACGAAGCCATCGCCAACATCAACCGTCTGAGCGAGCGTTTTGAGGGCGCCACGCATCCTATTTTCTTCATACGCGGAAACCACGAAATCCGAAACGCCTATTCATCGGGCATGCCCTCGCTGTTTGACTATCCCGTTGTACCTTATAACCTGGAAACCGAACAGACAGATGCCGACAAGGCAGGCGAAACCAGCGGATGGCTGGCCTCTTCACCACGCGAAGCCCAAAAACCTTATGGAGCCTTCAGTTGGGGAGACACGCGCTTCGTATATCTGGACTGCGGCGAAGACAAGCCCGACGATACGTGGGTGTATTACGGCCTGAATGACTTCACCGAGTTCCGCAAAGAACAGACTGCCTTCCTGAAGCAGGAAACCCGCAGCCGCGATTTCAAGCGCGCCGACCGCCACATTATTCTGGGCCATATTCCTTTGTGGGGCAACACAGACAAGTACCAGCCTTCTGCAACACTCTGGCGCCCTATTCTGGAAAAATCATCCTGGGACTTGGGGCTCTTTGGTCATGTCCATGAATTCAAATATTTCGAAAAGGACAGCATTCAGAACCCGTTCCCGATATACCGAGGCGGAGGAGGTGCCGTAGAAGCTGCCACGATGGCCGTACTCCGCAAAGAAGGAAAGCAGCTGACGCTGAAGGTTTACAATGCCGACGGCAAACTGCTGAAAGAATACGATCTGTAACAGATTCAAATAAACGATTCAAAATTCAAGAAAATGAAAAAAGAAAGTCTGAAATGGACTGTTCCGGCCAAGCCACTCATGCTGGCTGCCATCCTGGCCTTGGGATTGGGAAGCGCCTCATGCTCCAACTCCAAAGCGCCACAGGCCGAAGAAACAACCGAACAGGACAACAGCATGGAGGAAGAAGAAGAGGTAATCGAGCCGGAAGAAAAGGAAACGGAGCTGCCGCCTGCTCCCAGAACCGGAGGTCAGGAGGAGAAACCCGAGGTGGTTATTCCGGGAATGAACACCGATGCCGAGAGCGTCACCACATTTCTGAAAGCATTTTATGCCCACTATGTGTTTGATGCCGAAAGTATGGAAAAAATTGCGAATGATGTGTGTACTCCGAAACTCCTGAAGTATCTGGAAAAGGAGTATGACTACGACTGTATGGAGGAACCTTGTTATGCCATGTGGTGTTTCCGCACCGGCATGCAGGACGGACCGAGCGATGTCAGCAAAGTAACCGAGGTGATCGCCGAAAACGACGGTTGGTTCAAAGTATCCTATCTGGATATGGGCAACAAGGGAGTGAGCCGCATCCGCTTCATCATGACGCACGGAAAATACAAGATGGACGAGGTGGTCCGCGTGGAATAATCCTCGCCCCACAGTAACCCAGAAAAAAAAAATCCCCTTACGGAACACGGCCACCTTTTACGGTCACCGTTTCGGTAAGGGGATTTTTATGGGGCGTTCCGCTTTATTTGAGGTAAGTGCGGAAGAAAGTTTCTATCTTGTCATACGGAATCACACCGGCCTGATTGTCGTACAGGTCCACATGACTGGCACCCGGAATGATCATCAGTTCCTTGTTGTCACCCGTGAGTTTCTTGAAGGCATCCTCAGAGAAATAGCGTGAATGCGCCTTCTCTCCGTGAATCATCAGCACAGCGCTGCGGATTTCGTTGCTGTAGGCCAGCAGCGGTGTGTTGAGGAACGACAAGGAAGAGGTGGTGTTCCATCCCTCATTGGAGTTGAGCGAGCGCTTGTGATAGCCGCGCGGAGTCTTGTAATAGTCATAATAGTCCTTGACAAACTGCGGTGCATCTGCGGGCAGCGGGTCTACCACACCGCCGGCACGTGCAGCCACTCCCTTGCGGGCATCCTCGGTGCGCTGGGCATTCAGCTTGCGGCGCAGTTCATAGCGAGCGTCGGCATCCATTGCGTCAAAATAACCGTTGGCGGTCACGCGGCTCATGTCGTACATGGTTACCGTCACCGTAGCCTTGATGCGGGTGTCGAGAGCTGCCGCATTGAGCGCCATGCCGCCCCATCCGCAAATGCCGATAATGCCGATACGCTCCGGATCTACTTCCGGGCGCAAGGAAAGGAAATCCACTGCGGCACTGAAATCCTCAGTATTGATATCGGGGGAAGCCACATAACGGGGCTCGCCGCCGCTCTCACCGGTATAGGAAGGATCGAATGCAATGGTCAGAAAACCGCGCTCGGCCATGGTCTGCGCATACAGTCCGGACGACTGTTCCTTGACGGCACCGAACGGTCCGCTCACGGCCAGTGCGGGCATGGGGCCCTCCACTCCTTTGGGTTTATACAGATCGGCAGCCAGCGTAATGCCGAAACGGTTCTTGAACTCTACGCGCTCCACCGTCACGCGGTCGCTCGGAGCAAAAGTCTTCTCATTTTCCTGTGCTTGGATATGGGTCATCATAAGCGTCATTATTAAAAGAAACAAATAAGTTTTTCGAATCATATACTTTATTTTTCGGGGTTATCTATTCTCTTGATGATTCGTGCCGGCACACCGCCCACAATCGTATTGGCTGGCACATCACGGCTCCCCCCAGCTCCGGCCGCCACCACCGCATTGTCGCCGATGGTCACTCCCTGCAGGATGGTGGCATTGGAGCCCACCCAAACATTGCGTCCCAGCACGATCGGAGCCGGATAAGTCGTACCGCGGTCGGCCGGTTCCAGCCCGTGGTTCAGAGTGGCAAACACCACATTGTGCCCGATCTGGCACCCGTCGCCCAGTGTCACGCCTCCGTGGTCTTGAAAATGGCAGCAGGCGTTGATAAAGACATTCTCTCCCACATGGATGTTCTTACCGAAATCGGAATAGAACGGAGGGAATACCCGCAGAGTATCGGGCACCGGGCGACCGAAAAGTTCGCCCAGCAGGCTGCGTATCTCTTCCTGTGAGTGCCAGGCCGAATTCAGGCGGAAAGTCACCCGTCGCGCCTCTTCGCTCATCTTGTTCATCAGGCGGTGCATCCCCTCGGTGTTCAAAGGTCCGCGGGTAGGCACATAGTCCAAAAATTCTTTCAGTGTCATGATTCTTCTTGATTATTGATTCTGTTCTTGTCTTTGATTTAATTTCTGTCGCAGGTACATGCCTTGTCGGTGTCCTGCCTCTGTCGCTGGCAAAAGTACTTCAAAAATCAAAGGGCGCTTGTAGACATATTCAGGAAGAAAGTACCCGGATTACGGATTTCGTCGGGAAAACTCTTTTTCCTATTTTATAAAAATGTATTTTTGCAACAAGAAATCAAGAAAGCGATATGACAGAGAATATTATCCAGATGAATTCCGTGGACCAGTATTGCCAGCTGTTCGGTCTGCCGGGCGGGCATCCGCTGATCCGGGTGGTCGACCTGCAGGAAGCCACACGATGGCCGGCACACTTCACCATTCATTACGGAGTCTATGCCCTGTTTCTGAAAGATACACGCTGCGGAGACATACGCTACGGCAAACAGACATACGACTATCAGGAGGGCACGGTGACCAGTTTTGCTCCGGGACAGGTGGTGGAAACCATCATGGAAGAAGGCACACGCCCCAGAGCTCTCGGACTGCTATTCCACCCCGACCTGATTCAGGGCACGGCCCTGGCCCGCGAAATCAAGACCTACAGTTTCTTTTCTTATGCCTCATCGGAGGCGCTGCATCTTTCCGACGAGGAGAAGGGCCTGTTTCAGGACTGTCTGCAACAGATCCGTCAGGAACTGGAGCGCCCGTCCGACCGACTGAGCAAACGCATCATGGCGCATCACATCCAGCTGCTGCTGGATTATTGCCTGCGCTTTTACGAACGCCAGTTCCACACCCGGACACAGGCCAACCGGGATGTGCTGACTCGCTTTGAAAGTCTGCTCGACAATTATTTCCTGAGCGGAACGGCGCAGAAAGAGGGACTGCCCACGGTGCGCTACTTTGCCGACAAGGTTTTCCTCTCGCCCAACTATTTCGGCGACCTGATCAAGAAAGAAACCGGCATGACCGCTCAGGAACTGATCCGCAACAAACTGATTGAGCAGGCCAAGGAATATATCGTGGGCACAGACAAGAAACTGAGCCAGATTGCCTATGAACTGGGCTTCCAGTATTCGCAGCATTTCAACCGTCTGTTCAAGAAATCCGTGGGATATACCCCCAACGAATACCGCAAACTGCAAGTGACACCCTGACAGGCTTAAGGCGAATTTCTGCAGCGAAGTGTCAGCATTTGGAGCTGTTTCCCGCCCTCCGCATCTACTGCTCCGGAGACATCTGGCTCCGGATTTTTATGCTTTATGCAAAACAAAAGGCGTTTTATGCAGTATTTATGCACTTTTCATACTATTTTGAGGACATGATTCCTGCGAATCCGTCTGCATGCAGTAAAAAAATGTACGGGATGAAATAAGAAAATGGTCTCCATGAACGGTTGCATTCATGGAGACCATTTCATTTTCCGGCACAAAAGTATGGATTTCGGCATACTGGAATCCAACGGTTTTATAAAAGGTTTACTCTAACAAGTCTGCAGTTCTCTGCTGTAAACCAAAAGTTTATTCTTTAACAGCATTTTCCAGGAATGCCCCAAATGCATCCGGTTTCCACCCTGCGACCAAAAACCGGAATCTGAAAACGAAAGAAAATACATTTTGTCAGGACGGAACTCCTGTCGGAATCTGCTCCCGGTTCCGAACGGCCTCTATCACCAGTTTCATATTACGCTCGGTACGCCCGAAAGATAACAGACAACTGCGTTCGGTCAGATCGTTCACACTGTTAATCCAGAATCTACCCTGATCGAAAACCAGAAAAATCTGTTCCCCCCAGGTAGGAGTCCAGAACGTACGGTTGGTGTGCGCCACCAGACAATCCATCCCGGCATGGTCAAGCGTCCACCGGTTTTTCATCCCCACTGATTTAAAAGCCTCAAAGATTTCATCATCGTTCAGCGTAGTCGGCACCTCCCGAAAACGAAGTTTACGATTCTGAATGAAACAAAGGAACAAACCCAGCGACAACAAAAAGAGAATGGCTCCCATACGGTAGTTCAATATGGCAAAGCGCGCCTCTCTCAGATTAGTCAGGAAAGGAGATAAAATAAGGCATGCCGCCACACCAAACAACAAAAGCGGGGCCATAAAATGCGTCGAGGCCCAGGAAACGCTCAAAGGCAAACGCTGCGTGCGCAACACAAAAGTAGCCAGCCCTTCATCTGATTCACGATGATAACGCAGCCACAATATCAGATAACCGGAACCGAAACAAATCGCGATCACCAGAATCAGATTGACAGCCGACAAATCACGTCCGGCACCTTCGGGCAGTGAAGCTATCGAGAAGGGCAGTTTGTCATCATAACTCACCTGATTGAAAGTGAGATTCCGGGTGCGGCAGATAAAGGATCCGTTGTCTACAGGTTCAAAATGATACCAGTAGCCATAACGATGTGTTTTCACTCCGTTCTGTATAGTCAACGAAGAAGTTCTACTGGTGCACTTCATCTCCCGTCCGTCCACCACCAGTACCGGGGGAACATTATCGGGTGTCCGGTCGCATTCCAAATATATCCGCACATACCTTTCTTCAAGCGTTTTGGGCAGATAGACGGAGAGGTTGCAGTATGCCGTGTCCTCGACCGCCTGATGCGGATACAGGAGCAACAGAAAATCCGGCTTCACGGAATCTTCTTCCATGAAAAAGTTTTTCGAACTGAATCCTGCGGAATCCGACTGTCCGAGGACTGGCAGGTATCCCATAAAAAGGATGCTCAAAATCAGCAATAGATAGTTCCTCATAGGCGTTTCGTTTTAGATATTTTTACCAGGCATAGCGCACCCACGGACTCTTTTCTACCGACAACAGTTCGTCAGCTGTGCTCTTCATCACCGAGTTATAGGCTTCTTTTCCTCCCCAAAGCGAACGTCCGATGATATAACTCATCGCCAAATCCTGCCATGAAGCACACTCCTGATGTGCCAATACATAGGCACGATCTATATAACTCCAAGCTTCAGCCTCTGAAATATATTCCATATCGTAACAGGCACGCGCCAGAAAGCAGATACGTCCGGCATCCCAACCGGTCACCCCAAGACGAACCAGATCCTCATAACCGGAAATCACATGGCAACCGATCAGTTCGTCATACGTTTCACACAAATTCTGATAAAGGTAGATAATCTTGTCATAATCCTCCTGCGAGGTCATATTCTCTTGAAAAATGGCTTCTTGACGTTCCTCATCTTCTTCATGAAAGGCCTGAAGAAGGAAAGGATAGTAATAACGATAACCTTTCTCACAGAGATAATCCAGTTCCTTGCGAGCCGATACGGTACCGGAAATCCCCCACCATTCGCCTAAAATCTGAGGCAACACATCGCGAATCCCGGTTTCCAAAGAATTCTGATAAGCTCCCTGCTGCGCTGCATATAACGCACCGACCGCTATTTTCCGGCAACGCTCTTCATTCAAAATTGAATTGGGATTAAAACATATTCCCCGGAACGCACGACGTACCTTGCGCACCCATGCTATGGTTCGCTTACCTTTCCGGTAGAGCCAAACTAATAAGGAAACACCCATTATGGCGGACATCACATAAAATTCAATACTCATACGCTTCTGCATTTACAAGAATCCATCTGCGCCATGACAACGCCATGTAATTCAAATCAGTTAATTCATTTGAGATTATTGATTAAAAAAACTTTATTTCATTCTTTTACGAATAAAGAAGAAATTATGCAGTCAGGCAACCCTACGAAAAGAGTGTGAGCTTTCCGTTGTCATCCAACTTGAAGGAAATGGTATAATAATTGGTCCAGAGGTGCTTTCCACGCATCTCGCTCTCTTCTCCTTTCTTCAGATAATTCTGGTCCATATAGAAGTGCATCGTCTCATTTTTCTTTTCTTTTTTCAAAGGAAAACCACCCATGATATTTCCTATACTCTCCTTATAAACCGGATCCATAGAGAAACGGTAGAATTCAACAGACTTGAATTCATACTGCTCGCTGCCCTCCGTTTCTGAAAACAGTTTCTTGCCTTCGGCCGTCATACTCTGAATATAAGCAGGAGTAATGGAATCCAAAGGAAGGCTTTCCGTCAGTTCATACGAAACCGCACGTTTTGCGGGACGGGCGTCGTCGGCCTTGAACTCTCCACCCTCGCAAGAGATAATCTGATAAAAGCTTTGATCGTCCTGATTGACAAAACTGATATAAATCTCGCCCAGTTCATTTTTCAGCTTCTTCTCATCCTGACGCTCCGACCACTTCAACTCATACAATTTGTTTTCCTGAAGGTTCACATACTCGGCAACGACTTCCTTTACTTTGAAAACCGTCTCTTCGGAAGACATATCCATGCCTCCACCACCCAAATTACATGCAGAAAAAGCCAAAAGAACAGCAGAGCTTACAAAAAGGGATTTCATTAAATTAGTCATCATGATACGAATGTTTAAAAGGTTCATACTTTCTGCTTTCCTACAACAAGCCCCAATGATCATCTTCAGAATACGTCGCGCGCCATTAAAGATGCATCCTGCAAGTTATAATCAGAACCGGCAAAGAAAGCAGAGATCTCATCGTTTTTTATAAAAATGACCGGCCGGTAACTTTTATGACGGCAAATATAGAAAAACAAAAAAGCAAAATATGACCGACCGTTCATATTTTGCTTTTTTTATATAATACTGGTTTATATCCTTATGCTTTTAACAACGAATAAATATATTGGAAGCGTCTTTGAAGAACTTCTACATCCAATCCTTCAAAAAATGACATTTCATAAGATAATCCCACAAATACCTGACGGAAAAGGGCTGTGGCTTCTTCCACATTTGTATCTGCCTTGATTTCTCCCTGATCGCGAGCCTGACCAAGCACGGAATGCCACAGATGATACTCACTGTCGAACACTTCACGTAGTTTGGCCTGAGCATTGGGATAGTAGAACAACGCTTGCTGGAACAGATGAAAATATCCGGCATTGGCCGCCTCTTCGCGCATCGTTTCTTTTTGCAGGCTTCCCAAAGCAACAATCCCTTCCATAGTGCGACGCACTCCCCGCACATAATTCTCCAGAAAGTCGGCCAGACTGGCGTGAGACAGACCGTATTTGTTTTCGGGATTCTGCGCATGAAACAGGTATTTGTCAATCACGGCAATAAACAGATCCTGCTTCGTGGGGTAATAATTGAATATACCGGTTTTCGAAAGTCCTACCGCTTTGGTAATCATTTGCAAACTGACACGCTCATAGTTCATGGACATAAAAAGCTGAAGAGCATGCTGCAAGATAGCTTCCCTGTTTGTTTTCATTGGTTGCAATCGTAATGGGGTGAATATTCTGCAATGGAGAAAAACAAAAAAGGTGATCAAAAATTTGACCACCTTTTGTTCTTTCCGCGGAAAGGGAGGGATTCGAACCCCCGGTGCCTCTCAGCACGGCGGTTTTCAAGACCGCTGTAATCGACCACTCTACCACCTTTCCAAGCTTCTTTAAGAAGGCTTTGTTTTTCGAAAGCGATGCAAAGGTACGGCTTTTTTCTGAACTTGCAAACTTTTCGGCGATTTTTTTTGCAAAGTAGGCAAAAAATAGTGGCAAAAAGCGTTTCATGCACTATCTTTGCAAAGAAATAACAAGATATTGATATGATTTATCCGCAAAATTTTGAAACGAAAATAGGTTTCGACGAAATCCGTGCCCTGCTCCAGCAGCAATGCCTGAGCTCTCTGGGTAAGGAACGCGTGGGCCAAATGACTTTTCTGACCGATGTGAAGCAGATTCGCGAAAAGCAGGAACACACCCGCGAATTTCTGCGCATCATGGAGGAGGAAGACCTCTTTCCGGACCAATACTTCTTTGATGTGCGCGACTCGGTGAAGCGCATCCGCATCGAGGGTACGTATCTGGACGAGCAGGAACTCTTCGACCTGAAGCGCTCACTGGAAACAATCGCGGGCATCGTCAGCTTCCTGCACAAGGGCGAAGAAGAGGTTTGCCATGAGGATGAGGAGAACGGCGAAGTACGCGAAACGGTATACAACGGAAAGTATCCGGCGCTGCACCGTCTGGCTGCCGAGGTGATGACTTTCCCGCATCTGGCACGGAGAATTGACGAGATTCTGGACAAATATGGCAAGATAAAGGATCAGGCATCGCCCGAACTGGCGCGCATCCGCCGCGAGATTGTGGTAACGGAAAGCGGCATCTCCAAAAGTCTGCAAGCCATTCTGCGCAATGCCAAACAGGACGGCCTGGTGGAGAAGGACGTGGCCCCTACCCTGCGCGACGGCCGTCTGGTAATTCCCGTAGCTCCGGCACTGAAACGAAAGATCAAGGGTATCGTACACGACGAGTCGGCCACCGGAAAGACCGTATTCATCGAACCGGCCGAAGTGGTGGAAGCCAACAACCGGGTGCGTGAGCTGGAAGCGGA
>ULRE01029623.1_pt1 | contig 43104 bp, 59 predicted proteins | sample 1955141 | NCBI WGS metagenome assembly ULRE01 (sample SAMEA4835674, study PRJEB28245) | human gut metagenome | biome: gut microbiome; material: fecal sample | place: Denmark | collected 2008
GCCATTATCATGCCTTTAGCCACCACAACAAGGGAAGACCCGTTTATATACAGTAATTATTTTGCCGCCTTCATTTTTTTGCAAGCCTCTTTACGCAGCCCCGGGCTAAAACATTGCTGTGGTTACGAAAAAAAACGACTGACTGTAAAAACGTATGTCAGAGCGTGCGCTGCGCTGATATCGTGTAATATACAGAAAACAAATGAGTTTTTACCCGAGGAGGTGTTTATGTCGCCTGGATTCAGAAAGGCTCTCCGCTTTGCCGGCGTCCCCGTCGACAGCAGCGAACCGGTACGCAGGCAGTACGGCAGTCGCATGATTGGTATCGTGACGGTATGCCTGCTTCCGCTCCTGGTGTTCGACGTCCCGCTGTGGGTTTTCGTGCTCTCCCAGGTTATCTGGGGCGCGGGCGTGTATATCGGCCTCTCCGTGGCCGGAGACAAATCCCGGAACCGCTGATGCTTTGTCGCTGATTGTACGAAAAAAACACAGGCGTGATGACGCCTGTGCTCCCGCGCTTCTCCGCTGTCTGCCTTCAGGTTATCCACAATCTTAAACCCCGCGTTTGTGGACAGGTATGTCCATACTCCTCTTTCCCCTGATGTCGCTGAAGGCCTGCCACCCGCTGCCAGTGTCTCGCGTCCGGTCGGGTACGGGACGGGCGGCTTTTCCGCTCAGGCCCGGCGTCGTTGAGAGTGTACGCCAGTCCCTCGCCCTTTTAAGGAACGCCCTTCAAGCCGCTTTCGCGGCATATCCTTACCGTCGAAAAGACTGACGGCTGCGGTATTCCACGGTCGGCCTGACCCGTGACCGGACGCGATGAACAGGCAGCGTGCGGCAGGGAACGGTATCGCGGTGATACCTCCTGTCCCCTCTGACTACAGGAGTGCTGCCATGTCCAGATTCATTCTCGGGAACTGTATTGATGTGATGCGCGGATTCCCCGACCGTGCCGTGGACCTTATTGTGACCGATCCGCCTTACCTCGTCGGTTTTAAGGACCGCCAGGGCAGACAGATTGCCGGGGATGTGACGGACGAATGGCTGCAACCGGCCACGCTGGAGATGTACCGCGTCCTTAAAAAAGACGCCCTGATGGTCAGTTTCTACGGCTGGAACCGTGTGGACCGCTTTATGGCCGCATGGAAGGCGGCGGGGTTCTATGCCGTGGGCCAGCTTGTGTTCACCAAAACCTATGCTTCCAACCGCCGTAATGCGAAAGACCGTCGCGGATTCGTGGACTACCGCCATGAAGGGGCTTATGTCCTTGCCAAAGGCCGCCCGGTGCCACCCCTCAGACCGCTGCCGGATGTGATGCCTTTCCCGTATACCGGCAACCCTCTGCACCCAAACCAGAAACCGGTGGAGGCGCTACAGCCGCTGATTGAGTCATTCAGCACCCCTGGCGCGATTGTTCTCGACCCGTTTGCGGGGAGTGCCTCGACCTGCGTCGCCGCATACCGCGCCGGACGCCGCTATATCGGCATTGAAATGCTGGCGCAGTACCACCGGGCCGGAGCCGAACGACTGGCCGCCATGCGCCGGGCCGTCAACACCCCGGCGGCGAACGATGAATGGCTTCCGGAGGCGGCGTGATGAACTACAGCGGACACGAAGCCCTGCGCCGCGATATAGCCGGGCTGGCCAACAACATCTGCGACCTGAAAACCACCCTCAAAGTGCTGGAAGAAACGTATCACTACCGGCACGACGGACTGGCGGAGCGGCTTGCCGGTATCAGCCTGCGGCGTCTCAGCGTCCTGATGGATGAGGCGTTCAGTATAGCCCTGTTACTCGATGAATCTTTCAGAGACTGAATCCCGGGCGGCGAGGCCACCCCACCGAATCACGGAGACAACATCATGCTGTATGGCACCCGTAAAGAACTGAACAAGAAACTCAAACGCATGTTTGGAAACGAAGAACGCTACGCCCTGCTGGTCTGGACGAAAGAAGACGTGATGGCCCAGGCCTGGAACATGACGGAGGCCGAGGCTCACACCCTGCTTGAGCTTATCGGCCGCACGGGAACCGGGGAGCACACCGAAGAAGGCGTGTCATTCCGCACCGTGCAGGCGCTGTACGCCGGGATTCGCCCGGGCATTCCCCGCGTGAGCGTCCCCGTCGATACGCTGCATCGCATCACGGACATTGCCGCACAGGCGATTAACGGAGAAGACGAGCATTCGCCGTCCCTGACGGTCGATCACTACCCGAGTGTCGCTGACGCTCAGGCAGAAATCGCCTGGCTGAAACGCGAAATCGCCGCTTAACCCGACCGCCCCGCTGAACGGCGGGGCGATATCACGCGAACTGAGACGACAATGATGAAAAATGAAACCCTTAACGCCCTTATCCTGCGCCACGGAGACCGGATGCTGCGTCAGTCTGGCTGGCCCGACGCCATTGATATGGCGCCCGTCGCACCCGGAACCGTACCCGGCTGGCTCGCCGCCTGCGGCTCTCTCAGCGGTACGCAAATCCTCACGCTGACAGAACAGCTTTGCCAGCCGCTGACGTATGGCCGGGCAGCGTTGTTGCTCGCCAGCGCCCGGCGGCTGGCGGGAACCCCGGCGCGTCTGCATCTCTTTCCGGTGCAGGCATATCCGCATCCGGAGCGGCTGGCTGACTGTCAGGTTATCCGCCTGCCTTACGCTCAGGAGTGGCTGACGGCAGCGGAATGTGACGATCTGCTGGCCTTCCTGAAAGCCTCCCTCACGCAGATAACGGAAATCGTGCGCCGGGATACGAAACGTATTGCTGCCGCGCTGGTGCCGTCCGCCGTCCCGCGCCTGATGGACAGGCGTTTCGGGGACTGGCGGTTGCTGGCCGACGAGTATGACCATGAAAACTGGCTGGACGCAGGCGAGACCGACAGGCTGGATCAGGTCCTTGATGCCATTCTGGTTCGCAGTGCGCGATTCTGCCCGGTCCTGCTCACCCTGGTAAATGAGCGGGAGGAAAACATGGAGGGCGCAGGGGTTATTACAGACCTGCTGCGTTTTCCGGGCGATCCGGTTCGCCGCTGGCTTGATCGCCGCGTATTGCGGGACGTGGTGAGAGAGGCCCGCGGCGTCAGCGCTCTGGTGTGACAGGCCCTTTCTGTGGGGGAGGGGAAACCTCCCCTTGTCTGCCTGCCGGCGCAGGAGGAACCGTGCGATAAGGATGTCCCCGTGCCGGCTCCGCGTTTACCCGGCCCGGCCTCCGGGCCTCTGGGATAAAAACCCGCCTCTGTTATCGCCGTGTCGTGTGCGGGCTGTGCCGTGCCTTCACTTTAGCCCGGCCGCTGCAGATGCAAGGGTGCGCTGACGCCGTCATCCTCGCCCGGTCGCAGTGTTTTTAATGAGTCTCGCCGTTCTTCCCGTCGTTTTCTCGCTCAGATTTCGCTCCAAAACCGTCCAGACCGGCTTCGCGCTTTATCTGCGCTGCGGCCTCCGGTGTCGCCCCTGCATCTTCCGCTTTTCGCCGGGCTGTCGTGTCGGCACGGCACCGCCCGGTGTCGCAGTCCATGTGATTACGGAGGTTTTACCATGCAGTCTGTGAAAGCACGCCCCGTCCTGAATGTTGAAGAGTGTGACCGCCTGTCTTTTATGCCCTACATGTTCGGCAATGATTTTATGCTCGCTGAATTGCAGGTGTATGCACTGGCAAAAAAATGGATGCCCGAATATGAAGTCGAATTCTGGCACTTTATCCGGCTGCCTGAGGGCGGCGGTTACATGATGCCCGATTGTGGCCGCGTCCATATGGTCAGCACGGAAAGCTGGTTTGACCGCATTGTGAGCGCCGACGCGGCGGGCATTATTCTGACATCCCTGGCCGTTAACCGTCGTCTGGCGGCAAATCATGACAGCGGCAACCCGGCCCTGACTCACGTTTACATGCTGCGTGATGCCCAGCTCTGGAATCACATCACCCTTCACCCGGAATGCAACGCCATTTACGCCGCGCTGGACTGATTAACGACCGGGGCGGCCATGCCGCCCCGCAGGGAGACGAAAAAATGCATTCATCAATTACGGTTCCGGCGGTCTATGTGGGTACGTATCACCAGTACAACTGCGGCAGCATTTTCGGCAAATGGTTTGATTTAACCGATTTCGACGACGAAGACGCATTCTATGACGCCTGCCGGACGCTGCACGCCGGCGAGGAAGACCCCGAGCTGATGTTTCAGGATATCGAGGGCATTCCGTCACAGTTTGCCTCTGAATCCTCTGTTAAGTGGGCGTTTATTGAGGCCTTCCGGCAGGCGCAGGACGACGGGCGCCCCGCCGCGTTTGTGGCCTGGGCAGAGTATACCGGCGAGTGCGACTATGACGCCTTTGATGACGCGTACTACGGCGAAGCGGAAAGTGAGGAAGATTTTGCTTATGGCTTTGTGGAGGACAACGGCCTGTTAAACGAGGTGCCCGAATCATTGCGCATGTATTTCGATTATGAGGCATACGCGCGGGATTTATTCAGCAGCGGGTATGTGCTCCATGACGGTTATGTCTTCAGAAACTGAATGATGTCCGGCGGGGAAGCCCGCCGGTTAAGGAAAACACGTATGAAACTTGCACCACAAAGCCGTGAGATCCTGCGCCAGTACAAAGCCCTGATAAATGCCCGCCGCCGGGATGCCGGGCAGCGGGAACTGACCACCGCCCAGGTAATGGACGAAATCTGCTATTACATGACCTGTCAGTGTGCCGTCTACATCGGCGGACACTTCATCTTACAGGGCGGTAAAGGACAGTAATCAGTAAGTTCGATGACAGGCGTCCGGGCCGGAGGACGCCTGTCTGCCCGCGCCCAAAACCCTGGCAGGCTGCGCCTGCCGGAGAGAAACGTCGCCGCGCCTCCGGCGCCGCTCGCTCTCTTCTCCGTTCTCAGTCGCTGAAGTCTGTGAATGCGCGTATTATCCACAATAGCTTTCTGGAAAACGTTGCAGGTGCAGATTTGTCAAAATGGAATATCGCCTCATTCTCAAAAGACGAGCAGGATAAAGTCTCTGTCGATAAAGCGGCCGCCGCTGTTGCATGGCAGGAACGCATGAACAAGCCTGTTGTTCACGAACTCGTTGAACGGGAGCAGCCTGAACATCTGCGCGAATATTTTCGTGAACGGCTCCGCGTACATCGACTGAACAGTCAGCAGCTGCCCCGCGCCAATGCGCCCGAATACCAGAAGCCGGAAGACGGTGGCAGTGAGAGTAAGCCTTAATTTTTTTCCCAGGGAGGGACTGCGGTGCGTATGTCTGCTTTATTTGCTCTGACGTCTGTGTTCAGCGCGTTGAATCTTGTATTTATGCCATTCCATCCCGTCATGATGTTATGGGCTTTCGGCCTCTCTGTCGCCTTCATTATTGTCAATATAATTGCCGACAGACTGCGTCTGTGGTCCGGTATTGCATGGGGAATGGCTGCCGCCGTAATAGTCGCTTTTATGCTTAACGGCGCACAGCCCGATGAAGAAAACCGGGTACTCATCAGTTCATTCGCATGTATTGTCTCAGCATGGTATGCCGTGATTCAGTTCAGAAAAGAGAAGAAAGAGTCTCTGTCCTGACCGGTATTCTTTCTGTCTCTGCCTCTTCCGCTGCCTCTTCCTCATTTACTTTTCACACAATCTGCCACAGGGCCACCTTCGGCTCCCGACCCGCTGGCGCGGTTCAGTCGTCGAGCCACACTCCGCTAACCGCGAAAGGATGCGGTAAGCTCCGCCGAACCCGCCAGGCGGTTTCGGGCTATCGCTAGTGTCTGATGTCTGAGGTCAACGGCAGGCTTGCAGCATCCCTGTCAGGATGCGCCGCCCCTTTTACGCGCCGTCACCTGCGCTTTTCGCACCCCGGCAAACGGCCGCCGGGCTGTAAGGCGCAACGCCGTTTCGCGCCCGCGCGTTTCGTCGTTGCGGCGGGTTCCTGCTCATTCCTTGCCTGGTTTTTTCACCCCTTTAAGTCCATTCGCCGGGGCTGAGACAAGCACAGTCGCTGTCAGCCGTCCAGGGTAAATGACACGCGGTAAACCGCGCCCTGGACATCTGCCATCGCCGGTGCTCGTTTACGCCCTTGCGGCGAACGGCTCTCAAACGGGTGAAGGTAACAACCAGCGGAGCAGAGCAGCAGGTCCCCGCAAAACGTCAAAACCGCGGCCCCGGCAACTCAACGGGTGATGGTTTTTAAAGGCAAAACAACAGAGTAAGGAGATTCATCATGGCAGCACGTGGCGTTAATAAAGTCATTCTGGTCGGACATCTGGGACAGGACCCGGACGTGCGTTATATGCCCAACGGCGGCGCAGTGGCAAGCCTGACGCTGGCCACGTCCGAAACATGGCGTGATAAGCAGACGGGAGAGATGCGCGAAAACACCGAATGGCACCGTGTTGTCATGTTCGGCAAGCTCGCGGAAGTGGCGGGAGAATACCTGCGTAAAGGCGCGCAGGTCTACATCGAGGGCCAGATGCGTACCCGTAGCTGGCAGGACGATACCGGCGCCACGCGCTACGTCACCGAGGTGCTGGTCGGGCAGAGCGGCACCATGCAGATGCTCGGCGGTCGTCGTGGAAATGGTGAGCCTGAGAGCGCCGCGCCGCAGCAGCCCGCGCAGCCGCAGAGTTCAGCCGCTCCGGCACAATCTGCTGACGCTCCGGCTAAATCCCCGAAAGCGAAGGGCGGTAAAAAAGGCCGTCAGAGCGCCGCCCCGTCTCAGCTTCCTCCTCAGCCGTTCCCGGATGATTACCCGCTGACCGATGACGATGCGCCCTTTTAAACCATGATGAACACGCCCCGCTCAGGCGGGGCAGTTAAAGGAGAAACACATGAATCACAACGTTAAACCTCCGCTGGGATCCCTGTCAGATGGCACGTTTACCCGCGAGCAGGCCAGAGCGGTCGCGGCGCAGTATCAGAATGTGGCGATTGAGGATGACCAGGGGACGCATTTTCGCCTCGTCGTCCGTCATCAGGATGACGGCAGCATGGTCTGGCGTGTCTGGAATTTTGAACCGGGCGGTGAGTTCCTGATGAACCGTTATATCCGGGACTACGGAGTACGCAAAACGCAGTAAGCCTTAAGAGGTGCCGGGCAGATGGGTCTGCCCGGCAGACATTAACTAATATCGGAGAGAAATCAATCATGTCAGTGACCGAGTCTAAAGCAAAAACCCCCGCGAAAACCAGCAAAAAAGTGGTAAAACCTGCCGAATCCGCCGCCCTGAAAGCCGCGCTTGAGGCCGCACAGATTGAGATGGTGCCGCTGTCGGCGCTGGTCAAATCCCCGCTGAACGTCCGCACCATCCCGTATCCGCCGGAGAGCGTCCGGGAAATGGCTGACTCCATTCTCGCGGTCGGCCTCATTCAGAATCTGGTGGTTCACACGCTGCCGGACGGCCTGTCGGGCGTCGCAGCGGGCGGTCGTCGTCTGGCGGCCCTGCAGCTTTTACAACGCGAGCAGCGCATCGATGCCGGGCATCAGGTCATCGTGAAGCGTGTCAGCGACGAACTGGCAGTAGTGGCTTCGATGGTCGAGAACAACAACCGGGTGGCGATGCACCCGGCAGAGCAAATCAGCGGTTTCCGCACGCTGTCTGAGCAGGGCAAGACCCCGGCGCAAATCGGGGACCAGCTGGGGTACAGTTCGCGCCACGTCCAGCGCATGCTGAAGCTCGCCAGCCTTGCCCCGGAACTGATTGCCCTGCTGGCAGAGAACACGCTCGATGTGGAGCAGTGTCAGGCGCTCAGTCTGGAAAGTGACCCGGCGCGTCAGGTGGAGATTTACCAGCGCGTGAAGGCGCAGCACAGCTACGCTCCGGCTCACATGCTGAAACGCGCCATCACGGACACCGAAATATCGGTTCGCGACGCCCGATTTATGTTTGTCGGGCGCGAAGCGTATGAGGCCGCAGGGGGCGAAGTGCGCGAGGACCTGTTCAGCGCGCAGGAGGGCGACGGAACGGCAGACGGGGTACTGGTCGGGCGTCTGGTGCAGGAGAAGCTGGAGTCCGCCGCGCTGGCTGTTGAAATGCAGGAGGGCTGGTCATGGTCACTGGCACGGGAAGGGGCGGTGCGGAATTACGGTGACGACCGCGAGCATTATCTGGTCCTGCCGGAGCCGGAGGGTGAACTCAGCGCTGACGAGCAGCGGCGTCTCGATGAACTGTACGCCACGCAGGAAGCCACGGCGACGTATGAAGATGAAGCCGCCATTCAGGTGCTGATTGACGAGATTGAAGAGGCAGCATCGATCCGGGCATGGACACCGGAGCAGAAAGCGGCCTGTGGCGTGGTGGTCAGTCTGAGTGACGGCGAGCTTTGCATCCAGCGCGGTGTGCAGAAGAAGGTGCAGGCGGCGGTCGCTGACGCGCAGGAAAGTACCGTCTCTCAGGCTTCCATCCATGTGGTCGCCAGCAGCACCCCGGATGTGGCAGAGGGTATCAGCGTACCGCTTCTGAAAAAAATGTCGTCCGAGAGAACGCTGGCGGTGCAGGCGGAACTGGTGCGGCAGCCACAGAAAGCCGTGGCCTTGATGGTCTGGCGGCTGTGCAGTTGCGTGTTCCACTACTGTATCACCACCCGGCACCCGTTCGTGATGAATCTCGGGGTTCACCACAGCAGTCTGACCAGTGAAGCCCCGACCGGAGAAAACGGTCAGGCATGGCAGTCGCTGATGCAGGAGAAAGCCCGTCTGGAAGCCATGCTGCCGGAGGGCTGGAAGAACGATTTCACCACCTTTTTTGCCCTCGACGGACAGACCCTGATGTCGCTGATGGTCTTCTGTACTGCCTGTTCCGTGGATGGCGTCCAGACCCGCGAACACGGACATACCAGCCGCAGTGACCTCGACGGTGTCGAGGCAGCGCTCGGGTTCCATCTCCGTAACTGGTGGCAGCCAACAGCGGATAACTTCCTCGGGTTACTCAGCAAGAATCAGATTGTGGCGGCGCTGAAAGATGCCGGACTGACCGGGGCCGCCTCGGATGCTGAAAAAATGAAGAAAGGCGATGCCGCCAGTCACGCCGAACAGTGGCTCTCCGGGACCCGATGGGTGCCGGGATGGATGCAGTCCCCGGATGCCGCAACGCCGGAAGAAGCAGACACCACGCCTGACACTGACGAACCCACCTCACACGCTGCCTGATAACGGAGACGCCGCCCTGCGGGGCGGCGATAAGGAGACGATGATGCGCAATATTATTACCCCCGATGTCCTGAAAACCATGATCCCACAGGAATACGAAGACTGGCGCGAAGGAGGAGAGGATTTGCGCCGCGAACTGACCCATGCCGTAATGCGTGACCTGAGCTGCCCGGACAACTGGGACATGAACGGGGAGTACCGCAGCGAGTTCGGGGGCTTTTTCCCGGTACAGGTCCGCTTCACGCCTTCACACGGTAACTATCATCTCGCCGTGTGCAGTCCCGGCGATATCTCTCCGGCCTGGATGGTGGTGTTTATCCCCGCCAGCGGTCGTCCGTTCTCGGTTATCAGCACGCTGTCGGACTGGTCGCCGGAAGCCATCAGCCACACGCTGAGTCTGGTTGCCCGGCTCGATGCTGATGGCTACAGTCAGGCCAGCATCATCAGCATGCTGGTCATGGAGGGCGCACAGTGAACGCATCAACAACGTCTCTGGTGACCCTGAAGCCAGCCCGACAGGCAGCGCTGCAGGCGGTCCTGTCGGTGGAGGAATCCCGCCGTCTCGGTGCGCGTCTGCCCGCCATGCCACACGTGCGCACCTTCCTGCGTCTGCTGACCGGGAACAGCCGCATGAACACGACCGTGGCGCAGCGCATTCCCGGCCTCAACTGGGACCCGAAGCATCGCCTGACCAGCCTCAAACAGGTGGAGGAGGCGCTTGATGAACTGATTGCCAGCCACGGGGAGTGCTGCCCGCTGCCGCTGCCGGTGGATGTTCAGGCTGAACTGTTCCCGGAGGTGCTGCATACCCGGACCGAACGCCGGTTACAGCGCAGAAACATCGCGTTCACCCGCAGGATGCGCCGGGAAGAACGGACGCTGGCGCATCACTGGCGGCTGCGGCAGAACCTGCTGGGGCAGGCCGTCACGGAGCTGAACTTTCAGTCCCCGGAGACGGTCAGCAGCTGGTACCGCCGGTGGGCCGAAGAGTTTGACGCGCGCGAGCTGGAGCCGGCTTTCTGGCACTGGCGGTCGCGGTTTGCCTCGCTGGCGTCCCTGGACTGGCTGCGTGACGCGAAGGAACCGCTGTACGGTGTCATTCATGAAATCGGCTTCATTGTGCGTGACACCCCGGAGGCTGTGCGTCAGGCAGAGCGCTGGCAGGTGCCGAACAAGCTCACAGACCGGAGGCGGGGATGAGGTGGCGTTACTCCCTGCGCTGGAAATTACCATCACCGTGTCCCGGTCCGCATGAACTGGCATCCGAAGTGGTGGAGGCCGGACAGCCTGCGCCCGAATCCATTATGTCGCTCTGGGTGGCGGGCGCCGGGTATGCGGTGTGCGTGGATTTTCCCGATGAGCGGCAGATTAAGCGCTGGAGCGATGAGCGCAAAGCCGCTGCGCGTCGAAGGAATCTTGAGCGGCGGGTCAACAAAACAGCGCCTCTGTTTGCTGATGAGCTGATAGATCGGGAGCTTGAGAGGCGACCAGACTATTTCCGGGGAAAATCTCAGACCTGAATCTGGTTAAGCACGGTTGAGGCGTGCATCGATGTGGAGCCTGCGACATCTGACAGACAAAGTGCACAAAGTCGGATAGAGAGAGGAGCGCTGACGCGCCCCTCTTTTTCCTGGCACTTCATTATCGCCCTCAAATCCTTTGCCTCTCTGATATTGCTTTCTGACAGCGTGAGTATCGCTGTTTCTTTCTGGCAGGCCTGACCAGGGGACACCTTCGGCTCCCGACCGCTACGCGTCCGGTCGTCGAGCCACACTCCGCTAACCGCGAAATGACGCGGTAAGCTCCGCCGAACCCGCTCGCGGTTTCGGGCCTGCCGGCTAGTGTCTGATGTCTGACGTCAACGGCAGGCTTGCAGCATCCTTGTCAGGATGCGCCGCCCTTTTACGCGCCGTGACCTGCGCTCCCTGCATCCCGGCAAAAAAAACGCCGGGACGTAAGGCGCAACGCCGTTTCGCTCGTCGCGCCCCGTCGTTGCCGGGGTGCCTGCCCTGGTGCTCCGTGCGCCTTTCACCGTTTAAGCCCCTTCGCCCGGGAATATCCCGCCACAAACCGCCTGGCTGTCCAGTACCGCTGATGCTCTCCGGCGACATTTTTTGCCGAAAACCCGACAAATAATGTCGCCTCCGTACCGGACATCTGCACCGGCCCGTGTCTGTTCTTTCCCGTTGCGGCGAAGGTTCTCAAACGGGTGAGGTTCACAACCCGGAAACAACCGGCAGCCACCCCACGAAACGTCAACACCGCGACGAATGAAACTCAACGGGTGATGTTCTTTAAAAATCAGGAGGAAAAAAATGCAGACACAGGCGATGCGTGTTTATCAGATCACATTTACCGGACGCGATGCAAAAGGCGTTATTCCGATGTTTACCCGCGTGAAAGCCATGACCGGAAAGGGCGCGATTAAGGCGTTTATTGAGCGTTACAAACCTGTTCAGGGCTGGTTTCTGGGCGATCCCGAAGACATTACCGACAACGTGCAAAAGGAGGCAGAAGAAGCAGAGAGCAAAACGCAGAGATGAAAAAAGCCGGGTAAACCCGGCTTGTTCCACGCCGCAGAAATCGCAGCAACGATTTTTTGCGGCTTCATTAACTACCAAAGGAAGTTAACTCAATGATCCTTTCTATTGTTTCACCGTCTGACGGCGCTGTAAAGCCCCGCCGTCATTCCCGCATCCCCCGCGTCGATATTCCCGCACCGGAAATTGACCCCACGCTCAGGGCATTCGGGCGGCATATCGCAAAAAGCATACGCAAGGGGCGTGGTGTTCACATCCCCGCGATGAAAAACGCCGATTTTGGTCAGGTGCTCCGCACCCTCGAACTGACACGCGCATTTAACTAACCAGGTGAGCCGCTCCGAAAGGGGCGGCAACAGCAGAAGGAGGACATCATGAATCACACCACCACACAGGCTGTCAGCGTCGACATTACCCCCCATAGCGGCGCGGGAGAGGTCATCCCGTCTTTGCCCGTCGAGCGCATTGTGGCGCAGCGTAACAGTGGCGTGGCGGCTTTTCTGGAAGCCATAAGGCTGCTACGTGACGCGCAGAAACTCATTTTTGAAGCATCCGGGCGCGGGTGGATCTCAGGCATGACCGAAATCATCGAACGCAGCCTGTCAGCCGACTGCAGCACCACGCGGGAAGCCGCCTTAAAACGCAGTATCTGCCGTTATGCCGATCGCGACATCTGGACGCGCCTGATGAATGACACGGGCATGTTTACGCTGATGAGCGAGGCGCAGCGCAAGGAGTGGGACACGCAGCTCTACAGCGACGACTGCCCCGAAATCACACTCGACAACGTGATCGCCACGTTCCGGGCGCTTAACGCCAGCAAGGGAGAAACGTTTGAGCAGGGCGTGATTGACGTGTTCCGCAACCTCTCATGGGACTATAAAACGCATAACCCGTGCTTTCTGGGAAAAAAAATTATCATTGATGGTGTCCTGGATAATCATCGCGGGCTGTATTTTTCCGTGCGCACGTATGCACAGAACCGCATCGATGACCTTGCCCGCCCGTTCTGGATCCTCGACGGAAAGACCATACCCGATAATCGCGTCTCCGAGGGGGCAAACCTGAGCGCGTTTATCAGTCAGGGCGGTGCGAAGAGCGTGGGGGAGGTGTTTACGTGCGAGTATTTCACAGTACGCACATACAAAAAAGGCTCCGCGCACGTCACCTTTACCCGGCCAGACCTGGTGGAGAAGGTGAACGACATTATCGCGCGGCACTATCCGGGGGCGCTGCCGCCGGTGGTCTGATGCACTGGCGGGGGACTCGTTCCCCCGTCACTGTCTGACCGCCCGCCGAAAACCTGCCTGCGGCGCGTGGCAGGGCTGCGCTGACGCGCCGCCACGGCCACTCTGTCACAGGTTTGGTATCTCTGTTTCGGGCTGACTCTGGCTGTTCTGCTGATATCTTCCCCTGTTCCATTCTCTCTTCTGCTGTTTCTTTCTGACAGGCCAGACCCGGGGACACCTTCGGCTCCCGACCGCTGCGCGTCCGGTCGTCGAGCCACACTCCGCTAACCGCGAAAGGACGCGGTAAGCTCCGCCGAACCCGCCAGGCGGTTTCGGGCCTGCCGGCTAGTGTCTGATGCCTGACGTCAACGGCAGGCTTGCAGCATCCGTTCCGGATGCGCCGCCCCTTTTACGCGCCGTCACCTGCGCTTTTCGCACCCCGGCAAACTGACGCCGGGCTGTAAGGGGCAACGCCGTTTTCGCTGCCGCTTCTCCGACGTTGCGGCGGGTTCCTGCTCTTTCCTTACCTGGTGCCGTTTCACCCCTTTGAGTCCTTTCGCCGGGGCTGAGACAAGCACAACCCGTCTTGCCGTCCATGCACTGCTGGCGCACGGCCATAAAAAATTTTTGCCTGAATCCGCAAAAACTTTTCACGTCCGGCATGGACGGCTTCACCGGGCCGTGCTCGTTTACGCCCTTGCGGCGAACGGCTCTCAAACGGGTGAAGGTAACAACCAGCGGAGCAGAGCAGCAGGTCCCCGCAAAACGTCAAAACCGCGGCCCCGGCAACTCAACGGGTGACGGTTTTAAAACCTCAAAGTCAGAAAAAGGAAAACACTCATGAATACCCGCATCGTTCATTCCATATCGTCCGTTCTGCGTACTGATGGCTTTGTGCGCAACATCCACGCCGCTAACCCGTTCGATGTTATCCGCGCCGATGTGGTGCTGGCACGCATCGAGAAAGAGGCGGGGCGCTGCTGCGGGATGCATTACGAGCTGTATCAGGCGCGCGTGCTGGGCGATGCGCTGGATTATCTGGGCGCGCTGCCGCTGAAAGACCGCCCGGCATTCATGGGTGCGGCGGCAAAACGTGGGTATCTGCTGACGTTAGCCGAAGAAGAGTGTGCGCAGGAAGCCCGCGATGTGCTGCTGAGTGAACTGGCGGCAAACGAGTAGACAACCCCGGATGGCGGCATGTAGCTGCCATCCCTTAACCCGAAGGAGAAAACCATGCACTTACATCTCACCGAATCCTCAGCCCGTCCGGGAATGCAGGTCACAGCAGAAGCCGAGCGCGAATACTGGCTGAGTCGCCAGAAAGCAGCGGTGAAAGCGCCCGCTGAAATCGATGTTCACGCCTTCCATGATGCGCTGGGTCTGATGTACCCGCTCAACTGGTCAACGAGTGAGAGCGGTGGCTGGGAGACGTTCATGCTGCAGGAAATGGTCTGTGGTGACGTGACAGAGATTTATGCCCGCTACGGAGCCAGATATTTCCGGCTGCGGGATGTGTGCAACCTGAGCCATGCGCAGATTAAAACGCGCATTAAGGAGGAATTTAACCTGTTCCGGAAATGAAAAAAGCAGGGAAAACCCTGCTTTATCCACGCCGTAAAAGTCGCGGGAACGATTTTTTCGGCTTCACATACACGATATATGGAGGTCTGTATGACCCTGACTATTCTTTCACCTTCCACTGAGGCTGTAAAGCCCCGCCGTCACCAGCGCATTCTGCGCGATGACATCGCCGCGCGGGAGATTGACCCGGCGCTGAAAGCCTTCGGACGGCATATTGCCCGGAGCATTCGCAAGGGGCGCGGCGTCCATATCCCGGCGATGAACAACACCGCCTTCGGGCAGGTGCTCCGCACGCTTGAACTCAAACGCGCATGTAACTGATAAGGTGAGCCGCTCCTTCGGGAGCGGCAACAGCGGAGGTAATTGTATGTCGCAGCTGAGTTTTGCCGATGTGTTCAACATGGCCAGAGAAACCGCTGAGAATAGCCCTGTGATCCAGGTCAGGGCGCAGGTCGCGGAAGTGGTGCCTTCTGTTCAGCGTTTGATGAGTGAGCAGCACAGCCGGAGCCGGTTTATCCACGTGTTTAAAGACACGGGTCGCCATCTGGGACGCTGGGAGGTGTTCAGTGATTTTCTGTCACTGGCCGCCAGTGAACTGGATATGGCCCGGATAAGAGCGCCGGAAAGCATTGAGCACTGCCGGAAAATCTGCGCGCGTTATGAGGCGTCAGATATCGCGAAGATGCAGGAGATGTTCTGCATGATGGTGTGCGCACTGGAGGCTAAATTTCATGATTTCCTCGGCGCCATTTTCATGGTGCTTGAGCTGGGCGATAACTTTCGCGGGCAGTATTTTACCCCATATCCGGTCCAGTCCCTCATGGCCCGGATGCTGATGCCGGGCGTCAGGGACACTATCCGCCGGGAAGGGATAGCCACGGTCAGCGACCCGGCCTGTGGTGCCGCCGGGATGCTGATTGCGTATGCGGAGTGCCTGCTTGAGGCAGATATCAATCCTTCCATGCACATGTTCGGCAGCTGCATCGATATCGATCCGGTGGCGGCGGATATGGCATTCATCCAGCTGTATGTGCTGGGAATAGCCGCCGAAGTGGTGACGGGGAACACGCTGACGATGCAGATCCGGCGGGTAAGATACACCCCCGTGTATTATCTCAATGAGTTCGAAAAACGTCTGGCAGACCAGAACCGATACCGGGCTATGCTGGAGTTTATGCGCGGAATACCGGAGGCTGCGTAAATAACCGGAAGGGCAGGGGATAACCTGCCCGACTGCGGAAAAAAGGCCGCGCACCTGCGGTGCAGACTAATACCGGCTGCGCTACGCGCCGCCCGTATTAGTCCGTCGCGGGTTTCTCTCTTCATTAATATTTATTTGTCACTGTTATATTTCATCCGGCATCCTGCTGTTTATCTCTTCTGGTATTTACCCTTTGCGCTGAAAATAATAAAAACTGGTCCGGGCGTCGTCCCTGGCGGGACACGGCTGTCGTGAACAGAGCCAGCAAGCTGTCTCTGCCCGGCCCTTCGGTAAACCTCCGGGCAGCGGGCTTCCATCCTGACGCAAATTCAAAATTGCGCTTGCTGCATCCTTATCAGGATGCGCCGCTGTCACCGTGGCGATAAATACCCGCCACTCTGATGGCCGGAACGTGAATTCGATAAAGACCGAATTGGCGTTCCGGGTTGTGTGCATGCTCACCCCCGCGCTATATCGCCCGACATCATCTTTTCGCGGAGGGCGGCTTTTAGCATCAGCCGTGGCGAAAATAAAGGGGTATATAAACGCTTCGCGCCCCTTTATTTCCTCCCCGTCGGCTGCAAATTGCCCTTTGCCGCTCAGTGATGAAGTCGAACGATTTAATAAACCGCGAAGGAGAAGTTCAGCATGCACACAATTAACGTCAACACCAAGGTCAACACCGCCACTCGTGAATCAGACGAACAATTTAAAACAGACAAATATCTGCGTTATGCAGTGACCGATGGTGATGAGCGTCTGGATTTTATCCCGGCCCTCTTTTTTACGCCGTCAGCAGATAATATGGCGGCTAGCTGGTTACGCCAGCACTCCGATTACGACGGTGGTTTCTGGTCTTACTGGATCATTCCGCAGGGTGTCGGCGGAAATATCACGCCTAATCGCATCCAGTTCATCACTACGCAGACCGGGTATATCGCACCGGAAGGAAAACAGTCTTACAGGATGCGCATCCCCGGCAATTATTTTGACGGTGACGTCAGCGCCGATGCTGCAGGAATTATTGCTACACTAATGATAATGAACTGGCTGTCATGGCAAGTGGCTGATATGGGACCGGAATATGCCCGCGTCTGTAAATATCTTGTTTCCCGTCAGGATGCGCTGAAAGATTATCTCAGCATTATTCATCATCCCGAACGGCATTTAATCTGGCGGGCGATAGACTAATCATATACCTGAAAAAAAGACCTCATTCATGAGGTCTTTCGTTTTTAACCAGCCGGGATTGTCCGGCATTTTTATTTGCCTTGATGGCCCGGTAGATAGCTTCAATCTTTCTGGCATATGCCAGTCGTCGCATGGCCTGCCTGTCCGTTCTGCGGAATCCTGCGTTGTAGGCACCGACTGCCTCCCAGCTGACGCCCCACTTCTTAAACGCCAGCGCCAGATAATACGCACCGGTATAAATATTCAGGCAGGCATCCGTCAGAAGATGTTCCGGTTTAATACCGAACTCCGATAACCGGGCATGGTGCTGCGAATCGATTTGCATCAGTCCGGCACCGTAGCCCGATCCCGGATTTTTTCCGATGGCATTCACCACCCATTTAGACTCCTGCCATGAAATAGCCCGGAGCAGATCCGGATCTATTTGATAATCCCGACCCGCCATATCAAAACAATCCGTAGCCCATGCAGGCGTGGATATTAAAAGCAGGGCGGCAAACGCCAGTTTTTTTCTCAAAAGACTCCCTCCGGGCCGATTCCTGCAAATACGTTAACCCAGACCAGGGCCAGACTCAACAAATATGCACTCCTCACCACAAAATCACCACACACTACGCAAAATTAAAATTTTGCAGATTGCTATTTGGAAACAGTGAGTTATGAAATAAATAATGTGCAGTACATTTATTTAATGTGTTAATGCGAATCGGCTATGAATCTATATAGATTCACTAACGAATTGCATGAGATTCAGTAGAGACTATTTTTTTGTAAAACATTTATTTACAAGTGCCATGAATCTATATTAGATTCGTGGCTAAAAGGATAGTGATTCGTGAAGTGAATCTTCATTTCTATCATAGTGACTCTAATTGTGAATCGCGCAACATGCGTAGTTTTAGCTCTTAGGGTTTTATGGATTATACGAGATTATAATTGTGAGGGACTATGGCTAAGATCCAGGTTTATGTAAATGACAATGTTGCTGAAAAAATTAATGCGATAGCAGTTCAGCGTCGTGCTGAAGGTGCGAAAGAGAAAGATATAAGCTATTCAAGTATTGCATCTATGTTGCTTGAGCTTGGTTTGCGTGTCTATGAAGCCCAGATGGAACGTAAAGAATCCGGATTTAATCAGATGGCATTCAATAGAGCACTGCTAGAAAGCATGGTTAAAACTCAGTTTACTGTAAATAAGGTGCTGGGGATCGAGTGTCTAAGTCCTCATGTTAATGGCAATCCAAAGTGGGAATGGTCAGGGTTAATAGAGAACATACGGGACGATGTTAGTGCGGTGATGGAGAAGTTCTTTCCGAATGAAAGTGAGATTGAGGATGAATAGCGTAAGATTTTACGTAATATAAATGTAATCATTGGTTGGGCTGGCTTATTTATTGTAGAATGAATTATTGTTCTTCTTATTGGTGAATATTTGGAAGAATGATCTAAGCTAATCAGATGACATCCTTTTCAATGGGATTTATAATTTAGGTGTAATTGAAAATTTGAGAATCATTGGTGTAGAGAGTCGAACCCTCTCTACACCAACTATCCATAGAAACCTTCTAAGGAGGAACCTATGTGTGCGATGGATCGTAGTAGTGATGACAGCTTAAGTCAATCGGTTAGGGATGCTCTTCTTCACATAAAGGGGTTGTATAACATCTCACCTGTCTCTGTTTGCGTAAGAAACCAACAACGTGATGTACTATATTCCAACACATCATTTGAACAAATGTATGACTTTTTTAAAACAGAATGTGTAGCAGGTAGTTTCTCTGGAACGTTTTATGAATTGGAGTTGATGTTTTCCCAATTAGAACTTGATTGCATGGTGCTAGGTAAAGGCTGTGTTTTAAGTAAAATTTTTTCGTGTGGAAAATCGAATTTTCAAATTCGGATTGAGTGTATCAGTCTTTTGGATGATGATTTTTATTTTTTTTGGCAAATAAATCTTCTGATAACGGTTCCATTACCCAGCCGGAAAATGGAGGTTATCAAATCAAATGGTAATTCAGATTTTGATGAGGCTATTTCAAAGATAAGTGATTTGAATATAATTCCTCTTTCATTTTATGTTCTTGGCTTTAGCTATTTGGATATATCAAGTTATATCTGTGTGTCTGAAAAAATTGTGAAAAAAAGAATCGATCGTTCGAAAGAGAAAGTACTGGAGATCTATCCTTCTTTTAACTCATTTATATCGGATTGTTACAAGACCAGGAAAATATATTTTTTCATTGAGAATGTTTACGAATATATAATGTTAATGAAGTGTTAAATAAATTGGGGCTATTTAGCCCCTTTATTTCCTGTGCCTTTCTGTGTAATGATTTGTCTATAAGGTCTCGAATCGGAGAAGTTGTGTGTCAAAGCGTTATACCAACACTGGAAATAAGAATATTGTTTCCGTTTACCTTGATGACGACACTCATGCACTTTTAGTTAGCGCAAAGAACCGTAGTGGCAGAACGAAGTCAACGGAAGTGGCGATGCGACTTAAAGATCATCTAAGACGCTTCCCCAATTATATTTTTTCTGAACAGAGCGAGGAGGAAGGAAGGTAAAGATATAAAAAATAAGGTTTAGATGTGATTTTCTACTAACGTATACATTCTCTTTAAAGGAAATAAATATGAATGCTGTATTAAGTGTTCAGGGTACTGCTGTCTCTGAAGAAACCAAACCGTCTTTTCTGTCCCGCGTTTTCAATAAAAAGAAAGCCCTGAAAGTCGCTAAAGTTGCGCTGCCGGTTGCTGCTGTGGCGGCGTTCTTCCCGGACGCTGCGATGGCCACCACCACGGCAACCGACCTGATGAAATCCGGGGATTCTACCGTTAAAGGCACGTTCGGTAAGTCTTCCAGCGTCGTCAAGTGGGTGGTTCTGGCTGAAGTCGTAGCAGGCGGCATCATGTACATGATGACCAAAAATGTGAAGTTCCTGTTCGGCTTCGCCATCATTTCGACCTTTATTACCATCGGTATGTCGGTCGCCGGTTACTGACAGGGAATACGTGATGACGGGAGACGAATTAAAGAAATACCGTTTCCCGGAAACACTGACTAACCAGAGCCGCTGGTTTGGCTTATATCTTGATGAACTTATCCCGGCCGTGATTTGTCTCGGCTGGGGTTTCTGGACCAGTAAGTTCTTATTTGGTATGGCCGCAGCGGCACTGGTTTTCTGGGGTATCAAGAAACTGAAAAAAGGGCGGGGCAGTTCCTGGCTACGCGACCTGATTTACTGGTATCTGCCAACCTCCCTTCTTAAAGGCTTCTTTCATGATGTTCCGGACTCCTGTTTCCGGCAGTGGATTAAATAATCGGGGAATTAACATATGGAACATGGAGCCAGGCTCAATACCACGCGCGTTATTGCGCTGGGTTATATCTGTCTGGGGACAGTCCTGGGCCTCAGTCTGACCACGAATATTATTCAGGGTATTAATAATTACCGCCTGCAGACCGAACAGAAAGTGGCTGTGACTCCCATGCTGTTCAATGCACCTTTCGCTGTTTCTCAGAATCAGGCGGACGCATCCTATCTTGAACAGTTAGGACTGAGTTTTATTGCGCTGCGTCTGAATGTCACCCCGGAAACGGTCGACGCCCAGCATGCCCAGCTGCTCCGGTATGTTTTTCCCGGGGCGCAGAACAGCCTCAAAATCCAGCTGGCAGAAGATGCTAAGCGGATAAAAGACAACAATGTGAATGCCTCTTTTTATATGACGTCTGTCCGTACGTACCCGGCTGAAAATCGGGTGGATATCCGCGGAGAACTGAAAACGTGGATAGGGGATTCTGCCCCCTACAGTGAAATTAAAAGTTACGTCCTGCAGTTTAATCGTGTGGATGGTGTCAGCTGGCTGGCGCGTTTTGGAGAAATAAATAATGAAAAAAATTAACCCGTTATTTCTCTCCGGTTGCCTGTTCTTTTCGCTACCTGCGATATCGGCCACCCTCAGCGGTACGCTGGCGCCGACCGTTGTTCCCCTGGCGAACGGCGGACAGGCAAACATCGCCGTGAGTAACACGGACCCCAACCTCTTCACCGTTCCCGGTGACCGTATCACCGCGATTAACAGTCTGGACGGCGGTCTGACAAACCAGGAGCAGACCGACAGCGGTGGCGCCATTCTGGCCACGGTCAGCAAAAAACCGTTCACGTTTATTGTGGAAACCGAGCGCGGACTGAACTTTTCCATCCGGGCGGTACCACGCGCCGGGGTTGGCCGGACTATCCAGCTGGTCTCCGAGCTCGTGGGGACACCGGGTCCCGCTAAATCATGGGAAGAATCCAGTCCGTATGAAGGCATTCTGGTTTCCCTGAACCGTGCTGTTCGCCAGGGCCAGATCCCTGATGAATACCAGGCTGTTCCTGTCACATCGGAATCACTGCAGGTGCCCGCTGGTCTTCGTGCGACAGCGGAAAAAGTCTGGACCGGGCATCACCTGAAAGTGGTGCGTTACAGCCTCGAAAATATCAGTTTTTCGCCCCGAATGATCCGCGAAAGCGATTTCTGGCAACCCGGCACCCGCGCCATCATGCTCAGCAGTCCTGCTGGTCAGCTGACCGGTGGTGGCCGGATGCAGGTCTGGATCACCACCTCTGAAGGGGGGCGCTGATGGCCAACTTCAATACGATCATCAAACGTAAGCAGTACCTGTGGCTGGGCCTCATTCTGGTCGGTGGCGCGGGCGCCATCGGGGGGGGAATGTATCTTTCTGACCTGAACCTGAGTTCGGAAGAAGAGGCCCCCGTGCAGGGAGAGCCTGCCCCGGATATGACAGGCGTGGTTGACAGTAATTTCAACAGCAAAGTGGAGCAGCATGCGACAACGGAGATGCAGGCCACTGCTGCGGACCTGAACAAGCGCTTTGGCGCACTGCAGGGCGAAGTGGACATACTGAGTAAGGGCCGTGCTGCCGATCAGGTTCGTATCGAGCAACTCAGCAATGAGAATGCCGCGATGCAGGAGCAACTGAGGACGCTGGGCGTCAGGCCATCCGTTCCCGGTGGAGAGCCGGCGCCGACCCCTCCCTCTCCGGCACCCGGGCCGGAAGGTGAACCGCAACCGGCAAATTATCCGCCACAGCCTGGTGGTGCGGTACCGCCGCCGACCGCTTTCTATCCGGGTAACGGTGCTGTGCAACCCCCGCAGGTCAGTTATCAGTCTGTACCGGTACCGAACCAGATCAACCGTAAAACGTTCATCTACAACAAAGGGAAAAAGGGCAGGGAGCTGCCGTATATCCCGTCAGGCAGTTTTGCGAAAAGCAGTCTGATCGAAGGCGCCGATGCGAATGCTTCCGTGACCGGGAATGAATCAACCGTACCGATGCAGTTACGCATCATCGGTCGGGTGGAAATGCCGAACAGTAAAACCTATGACCTGACCGGCTGCTTTGTCGGCCTGGAAGCCTGGGGGGATGTCTCCAGTGAGCGCGCCATTGTCCGGACCCGCAATATCAGCTGCATCAAAGGGGATAAAACCATCGACCAGCCGATTAACGGTCACGTCTCATTTATGGGCAAGAACGGTGTGAAAGGCGAGGTGGTGATGCGTAACGGCAAAATCCTCGGCTGGGCCTGGGGCGCAGGCTTTGTTGACGGGATTGGTCAGGGCATGGAGCGGGCTTCGCAACCTGCTGTTGGCCTGGGTGCAACGGCATCCGTTGGCGCCGGGGATGTGCTTAAGATGGGGATTGGCGGCGGGGCATCCAAAGCCGCACAGACCCTGAGTGAGTATTACATCAAACGCGCTGAACAGTATCACCCGGTCATCCCGATTGGTGCCGGTAACGAAGTCACGGTGGTGTTCCAGGACGGTTTCCAGCTGAAAACCATTGAAGAGCTGGAAGCGGAAAAGAACGGGCAACAACAGGCGCAGAACCAGGCACAACCTGAACAACCCGAGAGCAGGTCACAGCAATCCGGCGGGAACCTCAATGGTTTTAATACCGATGAGATGCTGAAGAAACTGGGCAAGCTTGACCCGCGCGAGTTCTCGCCAGGGGCTGCATCTCAGGGAGAAAACAATGGTTAAGTCTCTCATCACTCTCGTTCTGTCAACGCTGCGCTGGACTCACTGGCTGGTTCAGTATGCGGTGGTGTATCCGCTCGGTATGATGATGTTGCTGGTTGTCGTTGTGTTCTGGACTGGGCATAACACGCCCGGGCAGATGCTGGTGAAGACCATTGAATCGGTGCAACGCGAAGGATATGTCATTCACGACTGCACGGGGCCAGCTTCGCGTGAAGCACTTAATGGTGATGCGGTGAAGCCACTGCTGTCTCCGGTTTTACAGGAAGCCTGCACGACTGTCAGTACGGATGCGACAGGGTACGCAGCACATATCGACCAGGGTTACACAAAAAATATTCTCTGGCTCTGGCTGCTGATGGCGATGGTATTTACGGGGGGCTCGATAGTTATCGGGAGTACTCCCCGGACCGGAGTGACGGGATATTAATTTTTAATAAATAAACAGAGGACAGGTGAATATATGAAGGAATTAATACTGTTAATTCCTCTGGGCAGCGCTTTGCTTTTAACCGGGTGCGCGGGCACAGAGACGGAATTTGAATGTAATGCCACGACATCGGATACCTGTATGACGATGGAGCAGGCCAATGAAAAGGCGAAAGCAAAAGAGGAAAGTGCTTCGGCAAAGCCGGCTGCGGCAGGGTTGCCACAACTGGCTGAGGGTAATTTCAGAACAACGTCAGTTAATTCGTACCCGTTGCCGCCACAGCCCAACCTGACCCGGGCCAGAGTGGCCGTGGAAAAAGATCGAGCACGTGCAGTGTACCTAAATAATCCAACGGCAAAGAATGAAGCAGCATATTTCGAAACCGAGAAACGGAGCCAGTCTTTGCCGGTAGTAAAAATGTCTTTACCGGTGGTCGCGTCAACGTTTTCGTCACCGTCAACGCTGCCAGGTAATTATCCCCGGCCATTGAGAAAAGGGGAGGAGACAACGTCTTTGTGGATAGCGCCGTATGTAGATTCAGATGATGTTTATCACCAGCCCACAACGGTTGTATTTGTGGTTAAGCCATCGGCATGGGGCCAGCCCCGCATTAACTAATCAACAGCGCCGTTAATGGCGCTGTATATCTCTTTTTATTACTGGCTTTAAACGAGTGCCCTGTGCGTTGAAAGGGATGGGCGGTAGCGTACATAAATATTTTATGCTGAAAGGTAAATTGAAACCCATCTGTCTGGTTATAGCACTTATTTTGATGGTCCCTGGTGGATTGATTTTTTTATCAGTGCTCGGTGCTGTGAAAGAAGGAAGTCAGACATCTGATTTTACGGCGATTATATGGGTCTGTTTAATTATGGTGTTTACAGGCGTGGTTATGGTATTTAAATGGTTAGACAGTTAAATGATTAGGCAGAGGTGATAAAAAACATGTGGGATGACAGGATTATAAATTGCTTTTGTTTGGTTATGGTTGTGTTGGTGGGTGTAATGTTTTTTTTTAAATTAACACAACCCAGCAATGACGATTTAATTAAGGACGGTAAATACTGGTCAGCTGACTGCATTCTGAAGGAGGTTGATATTCCTACCGGTTTTTTAACTGGTAACATTAATCGACTGGATTGTTCCGGGGTCGTTGTTAATGTGGTGAAGGGAAAATACGACCAGGCAGTATCTGCGTATAACAAATCTAAAAATCAGAGGTGATGCAGGATGATTAACTTTAAAGATTTCACTGGTCTTAAAGAGAGTACATTCTTTATCTCTCAGGATGAAAAGCAAGCGACTATTGATATGAATGAATGGATTGAAAACAATACGGTTTCAATAATGTCGATTGAAACGATAGTGAAAGAATATCGATTTGTTTGTGTCAGGCTCTGGTACAAAGAGGAACGTTGAGGACGTGGTGCTGAACATCATAAAGATGAAAATATTGAAATCAAAGCCAGTGAGCCACCGAACGATACCAGGAGAAACTTGAAATGAACGCATTTTACTATGGTATCAATCTGGGATGGATAGCGGGAATATTTCTGGCGCTCTTTATTGTGGGGGGCATCCTGGCAGCATCAATGTGTGCAATCCCACAGAAGTATCAAAGCCGTTTTAACGCTGGGAACACCTTTATCTGGAGCTCACTGGCCGCCGTGGTGGGACTGGCTGGGATACTCCCCATCCTGATTATGACGGTATCAATGGATGACCTGGAAGCAGGTAAACACTGGCACACAGAATGCAAACTGATGGAAGTCAACATTCGGGATGGTGCCTTTTCAGAGCCTGTGAATAGACTGGATTGCGCCGGGGTTATCATCAATGTACCGTCCGAAAAATATTATCGTTATATCTCTGAATGGCAATTGTATAAGGCTAAAAATAAATGAAATCAGATGAGATGAGCTGGTTTAAACATGTTCTTAGTTTGTCTGTAATAATCATTTTTGCAGGTTTTTTGTTTTATCTTTATGACTCGGAATACAGAGGTGACAAAATAGCGACCGAAGAACAGTTGCTGGATATTTCTCATGAAATACCCTGTGCGGGAGAGGCTTTTTGGATGGTGCTTCGTAATAACCCGAAGCCGTTAACCCTTCGCTCAGCGAATAAAATAGCCTCAGAGTGTAACGAGAGGAATAAGCAACTTCAGGTATTAAGTAAAACCCGCTCCGATGAGGGGTGAATATATCCGTCAGTGGCAATTACATAAGGCTGGCGATAAATGAATTTACCCGGTTGGCATAATAATTATTAATGAGGTTTTTTAATTATGGCTTTGATTAAAAAGTATGGTTTTTTGCTTATTCCTGCGTTGTACTGGCTCATCTATCTGGGTGTCAGATTGACTTACAACGGACTGGCTGGAGAGTACACACCAGATTTCATTCAGAGTATACGCCATGACGGTGTGTTTATTATCTGCAGCTTACTGGTGTTTTATATTGCCTGTTTAAGAGTTGATGTCAGTGACGGAGAGCTTTCAGGGGTGCTCTTTTTGGCTGTTATTCTTTTTCATGTTGCTGCATTAATTATCTCGCTTCTTATCTGTTTATGGCAGGGGGCACTGTTGTCGGATGTTATTTTTATCTGGCAACTGGGCACCTCGATGATGATGTTAGTGTTCATCCCTGTACTCACTTTTAGATATGCTTAGTTATCCCATAAAAAATACAGCGTCTGACATGTCTGTTGTTTGCTGCTTCATCTCTTTTTTTATTATTTAAACGCTCATTAAGGAACGCTCACATGCGTAATAACCTGATGGATACCGTCGCTCAGGCCGTGAACTCGCTTGTGTCGGCACTACAGTTACCTGATGAATCTGCGAAAGCGAATGACACGCTGGGCAGCATGAATTTCCCCCAGTTCAGCCGGATTTTACCCTATCAGGATTATGATTCTGAAACAGGGCTTTTTATTAACACGAAAACGATCGGCTTTATGCTGGAAGCCCGACCCCTGCCGGGGGCAAACAAGGATATTGTCGGCACACTGGAGCATTTGTTGCGGACAAAAATCCCTCGTGGCGTGCCGTTCACTATTAATCTGGTGTCCAGTAAGCTCGTCGGGAACGACATTGAGTACGGGCTGCGTGAATTTAGCTGGAGCGGTAAGGAGGCGGAGAAGTTCAACGCCATTACCCGTGCCTATTATCTCCGCGCGGCAGAAACCCGCTTCCCTTTGCCGGAAAGCATGGATTTACCCCTGACCCTGCGGAACTATCGGGTCTTTATTTCCTGCTGTATCCCGAGAAAAAAGAAAAGCAAAGCACAGATAGTCGAGCTTGAGAACCAGGTCAAAATTATCCGCGCCTCACTGGGTGGCGCCTATATTCCCACGCGTGTTATGGACGGTGCCGCGCTGGTCGAACTGATGCGTGAAGTGATTAATCCTGATCCGGGGGAGATGTATCACAAACCCTATAAACTGGACCCGTATCAGGACCTCAACTATCAGTGTGTGGAAGACAGTTTTGACATGAAGGTCACGGCCGGGCACCTGAAGATCGGTCGTCTTGGTCACAACGGGAAAGAGACAGTCACCAGGGTGACCAGCTATCACCTTGAACGTGACCCGGAAATTGCCTTCCTCTGGACCAGTGCGGATAACTACGCCAATTTACTGAGCCCTGAGCTCTCCATCTCCTGTCCGTTTGTGATCACACTGACACTGATGGTGGAAGACCAGGTGAAGACCCAGAATGAAGCCAACCTGAAGTTCATGGACCTGGAGAAGAAAAGCAAAACCTCTTACGCCAAATACTTCCCGTCAGTGGAGAAAGAAGTCAAAGAATGGGGTGATATCCGCCAGCGTCTGGCGACCAACCAGACCAGCCTTGTGTCATATTTTTTCAATATCACCACCTATACCCAGGACAATGTTGAAGCCTCACTCACCACCGAACAGCAGGTGCTGAACAGTTTTCGTAAAGGCGGTTTCCAGCTGATCCCTGCCCGCTACCATCACCTGCGTAACTTTCTGGCCATGTTGCCCTTCAAATCCGGTGAGGGACTGTTCAGAGAGCTGCAGGCGGCCGGGGTGGTCAAACGGGCCGAAACGTTCCAGGTCGCCAATCTTCTGCCCGTGGTGGCCGACAGCCCGCTGGCCCCGGCCGGTCTGCTGGCGCCGACCTACCGCAACCAGCTGGCGTATATCGACCTTTTTTATGAAGGCATGGATAACACCAACTTCAATATGGCGGTCTGCGGCACCTCCGGGGCAGGTAAAACGGGGCTGATACAGCCGCTGATCCGCAGCGTGCTGGACTCCGGCGGTTTTGCCTGGGTGTTCGATATGGGGGATGGCTATAAGTCCCTGTGCGAAAACATGGGCGGGGTCTACCTCGATGGTGATTCGCTGAAGTTTAACCCGTTCGCCAATATTCTCGATGATGCCCACTTTGACCTCTCCGCGGAACGTATCCGTGACCAGATGTCAGTGATGGCCAGTCCGAACGGTAACCTGGATGAGGTCCACGAAGGCCTGCTGTTGCAGGCTGTGCAGGCGGCCTGGCTGAGCAAAGGGACGCATGCCCGCATCGATGATGTGGTGGCGTTCCTGCAGAGCGCCAAAGACAGTGAGGAATATGCCGACTCTCCGACCATCCGCAGCCGCCTGGACGAGATGATTATTCTCCTCGATCAGTACACGGTGAACGGGATTTACGGGGAGTACTTTAACTCGGACAAACCCACCCTGCGCGATGACGCCCGGATGGTGGTGCTGGAACTGGGGGGACTTGAATCGCGCCCGTCTCTGCTGATTGCCGTCATGTTCTCGCTGATTATCTATATCGAGAACCGGATGTACCAGTCCCCCCGGAGCCTGAAAAAGCTCAACGTCATTGACGAAGGCTGGAAACTGCTCGATTTCAAAAACGAAAAAGTGGGGCAGTTTATTGAGAAAGGGTACCGGACCGCGCGCCGGCATACCGGTGCCTACATCACCATCACCCAGAATATAGTCGACTTCGATTCTCCCACCGCATCCACCGCAGCCCGGGCGGCCTGGGGTAACTCCTCGTACAAGTCGATCCTCAAACAGTCAGCCAAAGAGTTCGCCAAATATAACCAGCTGTATCCGGATCAGTTCTCAAAGATGGAGCAGGACATGATTAACAGTTTCGGCTCTGCAAAAGAGCAGTGGTTCAGTTCTTTCATGCTGCAGGTGGAAGCGAACTGCTCCTGGCATCGTCTGTTCGTCGACCCGCTCAGCCGGGCCATGTATTCCTCCAAAGGCGCGGACTTTGAATTTATCCAGGCGCGTCGGAAGGAGGGTGTCGATATTCATGACGCGGTGTATGAGCTGGCCTGCCTTAACTTCCCGGCGGAAATGGCTGAGCTGGAAGCCCGCATCGCACGCGATAACGTAAGGAATACAGCCTGATGGAAAACAGTACAGAAAAACAGACAAGCACGACGTCCTCAACCTTCCGCCGGGTTTCCGTCATCGTTGCCCTGGTGCTCTTCACGCTGGCGACCAACGTCTTCCTCACGCGGGTGGTACTGGAGTACACCACGCCGCGGGTGGTGGCCTTTGATATGAAGAAAACGCTCGACAGTTTTATGGACAGTGTCAGTCAGAAACAGCTGTCAGAGGCGCAGTCCAAAGCGCTGTCGGAGCGGTTTAACAGTGCGCTGGAGCAGAGCCTGGCGGATTACCAGCTACAACATCATGTCCTCATCCTGGTCTCGCCGGCGGTGGTTCAGGGCGCTCCCGATGTGACCCGGACAATCCAGACGGACATCGCCCGCCGGATGAAAGGAGGCCGCGAATGATACGTCTTCGTCGTTACCTCCTAGCCAGTTGTCTGTTGTCGCCATTGACCTATGCCGCCGACCTCGGAACCTGGGGGGATTTATGGCCCGTCCGTGAGCAGGACATGCTGGAACTTATCACGCAGCGGCTGCAGGGACTGCAACAATCCGGCCAGTGGGATAAGACAATGGGCGAGTTTAAGCAGCGGGTGATCGAGAACAGCCAGCGCCCGGCCCCGGTGGAGGGGCTGCACAGAGCGGAGAAATATGCGCAACGCTGGTTTGACCCCAGCATTCGCCTGACGGAAGACCTGAAGGATAACGAAGGGCGGGTGTTTGCTCACCAGGGCGAGCTCATCAATCCCCTGAAAACCGTGCCCTTTATGCAGACCCTGTACTTTATCAACGGCGACGATCCTGACCAGATAGCCTGGATGAAACGCCAGGTGCCGGAAACGCTGATGAGCAAGATTATCCTGGTCCGGGGCAGCGTCCCTGACACCTCGGCTGCGCTGGACAGCCGGATTTATTTTGACCAGAACGGTGTGCTTTCAAAACGGTTCGGCCTGACCAGTGTGCCGGCGCGTATTACGCCGGCGCCCTCCGGTGAGCGGCTGAATATCGAAACCTTTCCTGTTAAATAAGGACGTTTCAGTGAAATCCCTGACCCTGTTTCTGAGTGCCCTGATGATGTGGGGATACAGCCTCAGTGCGGCTGCGGACCCCTCCTGCGAGGGACGTTTTGTTAACCCGATCACCGATGTCTGCTGGCAATGCATTTTTCCGATGTCCATCGGGAGTGTGTCGGTTGCGGCCGGAGGTGGCCCGGATACCGTGAATCCGGCCAGTCCGGTTCAGTACTGTCCCGCACCGCCCCCGATATTTGTTCGTATCGGTCTGGCGATTGGCTACTGGGAGCCGATGGCCATGACGGATGTCAGCCGTTCACCTGGCTGCATGGTGAACCTCGGGGGATTCAGTATCAATCTCGGCAAGACCGGGATGGGTACGGCTAAGAAGGATGACAGGCAGGTGAACGGGGCCTTCTATCACGTCCACTGGTACAAGTATCCGCTGACCTACTGGCTGAACATCATGACCTCAGCCGGGTGCCTGGAAGGAGGCGATATGGATATTGCCTATTTATCCGAAATCGACCCGACCTGGGTGGACAGCAGCCTGACCACCATTCTGAATCCGGAAGCGATTTTGTTTGCTAACCCGATCGCCCAGGGCGCCTGTGCGGCAGATGCGATTGCCAGTGCATTCAACAAACCACTCGATATTTTGTTCTGGTGCGCCGGCTCTCAGGGTTCGATGTACCCGTTTTCTGGCTGGGCCAGCAACGAGTCCAGTCCCCTGCAGTCATCGCTGTTACTCAGTGAGCGAATGGCCTACAAGCTTCACCGGCAGGGACAAATCATGGAGACCGTCGGCGCAGATGTGGCGGTCTGCTACGAATACCCGTCTCCGATCATCCCAAAAGAGCGGTGGCGCTATCAGATGGTGAATATGTATCCGGACAGCGGTCAGTGCCACCCTCTCGGGCGCAGTGTGATGCGCTGGGAGGCGGGCAGAAATCCACCCAACACGCGGAAAAACTACGGCTACCTGATGTGGCGTAAACGTAACTGTGTCTACCTCTGAATGGAGTCCCTGATGAAGTTAAAGAATGTATTAATGACGCTGGTTGTATTGTCAGGCCCAGTCGTCGCTGCCGGTAGCCCAGGCAGTCCGACTACGGCAGACAGGGAGTGGCTGAAACAGCAGGAAAACCTCAGTGAACAGTTACGTCAGCATCCGGACAAACAGCTGCAGCAGGAACTGGAAGCGCAGATTAACCGCAATCCCCTGGCACAGTCCGATCGTCAGTTTATTGACAACCTGGCCAGTCAACAAAAGGAGGCTAACCAGGAAAAACCGACTGAAGGGGCGCTGTACTTTGTCTCCTTCTCGATACCGGAAGAAGGTCTGAAGCGAATGCTTCACGAAACAAAGCAGTACAGCATTCCTGCCACGTTGCGAGGGCTGGTTAACAACGATATGAAAGCGACGACCGATGCGGTGATGAACCTGGTGAACGACGGGGTGACTGACGGTGTGCAAATCGACCCGACGCTGTATACGCAGTACAACATCCGTAGCGTGCCGGCCCTGGTGGTGCGCTGTCAGGCCGGCTTCGACGTGGTGCATGGCAATATCAGGCTGAAGCAGGCGCTGGAGAAGGTCGCAGAGAAAGGGGACTGCGCGCAGACGGCCCGACAGATGCTCGACCTGTCCTCAGGTGCCATCAGGAGCCAGCCATGAATGGAAAACCGTACCATTATATCGACAAGGATATCCGGTACCTGGTGGCCTGTATGAACGCCCATGAGTTCAGGACCTACGCATCCTGTCAGGGGTACGGGTTACCGGTTGATTCCATTATGCCTTATATCGCTTTCACCTCGTCTGTTGCGAAGGCCTCACGGCTCAGCCAGTGTCTGCGTGAAGATGCTGAATCAGGAGATCCTGTACTGAACTGGGGATGGGATATCACCGGCAGTTTTGATTCAACGTATTCCCTCTGTTTTCGGCTAAGCCCGACGAAGCCACATAACCACTTAAGCCGCTGGCGTCGGGGCTCTCTGCGAGGCGATTTCAATGTCATTGCGTGCTATGTGAAAAAACAAGGAGAGTTCTCATGAAAGAGGTTCCCCTCATTATTACTCTGCACGCTGCTGTGCTCGGGACATTTATCTGGTTTATGACGCCGGTCTGTGCCGACAGCAGTACGGATTACAAAGCCGGTTCGGATTTCGCAAAACAGGTTCAGGGAGGGGGGCTCGATGCTCTGAAAAACTTTAATGGTGAGCAGACCTTACCCGGTTATACCTCCCGACCCGACCAGACGAAATACTACGGTGGCGTGACAGCCAGCGGTGACAGTTCCCTGAAAAGAGACTCTGCCTCGGAGTTCAGCCAGAACGAGGCCGGACAAAGTATCACGGAGTCGTTCACCAACCGGCCCCCTGACAGTATTTCAGCGGATGCCCCCTTTATTCAGGCGGCACAGGACACCGAATCCCGGGCGGACAGCATTGTCGGCGATACCGGTCAGGCCTGTAAGGCACAGGTGGTTAATCGTAGCGAGTTCACGAACCATACGTGCGAGCGGGATTTGCAGGTGGAGAACTTCTGCACGCGGGAGGCGACGCTGAAACACAACGCCACGACGCAAAAGGTCAGTCGTACCTACCAGCAGGCTGTCCCGATGAATTTCACCCGAAACAGCACCCGATGGAGCGGGACGCTGACCATCCCGTCGACAGGGCGGCTGCTCAGCGTGTCTGTTGACGGTGAACCTCTGCCGGTTCCCTGGATTTATGAATGTGACAACGAAGGAAAGGTCAGAGACAGTTGCAAGCTTGCAGTCAGTGAAAACATCAGCCTCTTTGATAAAACATTCCCTGTCGATGTGATGACCTGGCCGAATACGGTGACGACGTGCTCCGGGGGCCAGAACACACACTGTACAAGTCATTACTACGATGGCACCGGGAAAATTCATCAGTCTTTCAGCATGGACCGGAACGTTGTCGCCGGGCAGAGCTTTCCGGTAACGAAAACGTCGAAAACCCAGCCATCAGTGAATGTTAAATCCATTCAGGTGACGGTCATACTGGTCATGGAGGAGACGGAAACCGTATTTGCACCAGAGGTGGTCTGGGTTGAAAGCTGTCCGTTCAGCAAGGACGAAGGCACGAAAACAGGTGAAGAATGTATCAGCCCGGGCGGGACAAAAAACCTCAACCTGGGCGGGAAGGCGTATTCCTTCACAGAAGCATGCTGGAAATACAAGGACACCTGGCTCACACAGCCTGCGGATCATGGCTCCTGTGAGAGCCTGATGAACAATACAGCCTGCACGCTCTCTTCACGTCAGTGTGCCTTCACCGGTGAAGACGGGACCTGTCTGCATGAGTATGCCACGTACTCCTGCGAAACCCGGACCAGCGGTAAGCAGATGATCTGCGGCGGGGATGTATTCTGCCTTGATGGTGAATGCGATAAAGCGGTCAGCGGCACGAACAACGGCTTTGGACAGGCAGTTTCAGAGCTCGCGGCGCTGGCCGCTGCGGGTAAAGATGTTGCGGCGCTGAACGGGGTGGACGTCAGGGCATTCACCGGCAAGGCAAAATTCTGTAAGAAGTTCGCTGCAGGCTTCAGCAACTGCTGCAAGGACAGCGGATGGGGCCAGGATGTGGGCCTGGCACGCTGCAGCAGCGAAGAGAAGGCGCTGGCCAAAGCGAAAACCAACAAGCTGACAGTCAGTATTGGTGAGTTCTGCTCGAAGAAGGTACTGGGGATCTGTCTGGAGAAAAAACGCAGTTACTGCCAGTTTGACTCAAAACTGGCTCAGATAGTCCAGGAGCAAGGCCGTAACGGACAGCTGCATATTGGGTTCGGTGGTGCCAGCAGTCCGGACTGCCGGGGGATCACGGTAGCAGAACTGCAGGGCATTAACTTTAATCAGCTGGACTTCACGAACTTCATGGAGGACCTGATAAATAACCAGAAAATACCGGATAACAGTGAGCTGACTGATAAAACAAAACAACGCATAAAAGAACTTCTCACGCAGTCTTCAGCAAAATGATTTCTGAATAATTAAATTTAAAGGTGATAAAATGACAGCGTCATTTATGATGATATTTCAGCTGCTGACCTTGTTTTTAATTCCATTCATCCTTGCTGTGTTCATGTCAGGCCGCAGCCTGATCCTGATATTTTTCGGTGCTCTGACATCACAGGCAACAGTTGCTGTCGCGTTTTCTCTGCTCTCCAGTCGGGACGGGGCTGAGTGTATGGGGATGGGGGCACTGTCGCTTGTTTTTTATGTCATCACGTTGTCCCGTATTGAAAATAATAAGGATGGTTTAAATGAATAGACTGGTCAGGTCCGCCACGGTTTTGTTTTTTATTCTAATAATGCCATTTTCAAATGCCGCAAGCAGAGAGGAACTCGAGAAGCTGTATTCAATGCAGATGCCCGGCACTGTCATTCAGTGTAAGAGAACAGATGAAACGTTTTTTACAAAAATAAGAATGATTTCCCGGTATACGGTTACGGAGCAAAGTGAAAATAAAACAAAAATGGATGGGCGGGTTGCCATGTACGCCACCGGTCTGAAAACGTTACGATTTGAAGCTGAATTTAAAGCTACCCGGACAATGCTGGATACTCGTGATATGTGGGAGGTCGACCCCGACTCGCTGGTTATGAAAGTATCAGGTGAGGATGCAAAACGCTTTAAAAATAAGGGAGGGGTTGATTTTTTCAGGGATAATAGCAGGTTAAACTATGACGATCACTCTGATATTCGATTTACTACCTACCCCGATTATATTATCGGGGAGGATGACCCCGGATTCTTTACATCAAAAGGCGCAGAGGAATGTACCACTCGCTTTGCTGACAGTTTTCCCGCGGGGAAAGCCGGGCTGAAGGTGAAGGAGGATAACAGTAATAAGGAACACAACCATGAAAATTAACTTTCATAAATATCCTGCCGTCGATTTTCTGGTGAGATTACTGCTGACAATAATCATTATCTCCCCTGTGCTGTATTTCTCATGGGATGCCGTCAAAGGGACGTCAGGTAGTGATTATATTGAGAGTGTGGTTTTTATTCTCATGGTCGGTTTTTTCTGGCTGGTGAGTTACCTGTTTTTTTCTGCTCTGGCGGGACTGATAAAAACCAGTCGTAAGGAGAAAAAAAGATGACTCAGCCTATGCCACTATTTTTCACGATGTGACCAGGAGGGGGGCATGGAAGAGAAAAAATCATACGGGGTGGTGATGCTGTTTGTCGGCGTGTTTGTCGTCTTCCTGGTCTGTGTCATGTCGTACAGCCTGTGGCGCGATAAGCAGATTAATGCGTTTATGACCACCAACCGGGCCTGGGGTATTCAGTGTGACCGGGTTTCTCAGGCCGCGTGGGTGGTTAAAGGAGGGGAGCGGGTGAACCTGGAAATGAATTCGCTTCCCCTGTACTGCAGCGGGTATCGCTTTGAAGCCCGCAATGACGCAGGAAAAACACGGCGTCTTCTTGATAAGTACAGCGTCTATCAGCATCTGTCACGCCAGCCGCGTTAATTCATAAAAGGGTATTTACCATGCGAACAATACATGCCGCCATGCTGGCGGGGTGCCTTTGCTGCACCCTGATGCCGGCTTACGCAAAAGACGCGGGCTGGCAGTGGTACAACGAGAAACTGAAGTCCCGGGAAGAAGAGCAACTGCCGGCACCAGCGGCCTCACCGCCGCAAATGGATATTCTGGAGAAACAGGCAGCTCTGCAACATGCAACGAAAAAAGCATTAGCGGAAGCCATCTTGTACCCCTCAGTGCCGGCTTTTGTGAAGTTCTTCCGTCTCCAGAACTACTGGACGCAGCAGGCTGGCCTGTTCTCGATGAGCGCAAAGAAAGCCATGCTGGAAAACCCGGAGCTCGATTACAACCTGCAGTACAGCCACTACAACGGCACTGTGAAAAACCAGCTGGCTGCCGACTATGCCGAACAGCGAAAGGCAATCTCCTCCCTGGCCCGGCACTATGGCGTGATGTTTTTCTACCGCGGCCGGGAGGCCATCGACGGGCAACTGGTCCAGGTCATCAAAAACTTCCGCGAAACCTACGGACTGAGCGTGATACCGGTCTCCGTCGACGGTGTGGTGAATCCCATGCTCCCCGACAGCCGGCTGGACCAGGGGCAGGCACAACAGCTCGGCGTGAAGTTCTTCCCCGCGATGATGCTGGTCAATCCCAAAAGCGGGCAGGTTAAACCCCTCAGTTACGGCTTTATCAGCCAGGACGACCTGGCGAAACAGTTCCTCTATGTCTCCAGTGACTTTAAACCAAACTTTTGAGGATTAACGGATGATTTATTTTCGGGCTGGATGTATTGCTCTGTTTTTTATCACTATTCCGGCGCTGGCCTCAGAAGTAAGGGACGTTCCGGAAGGAAATCGGGTTTTCTGGTTTGTTGTTTTTCCTGTAACGTTCCTGATGTTCCCTGTTCTGTTCGGTGCGTTATTTTCCCGGAATTATTTCTTTAAAGAATACGTTATCATTGCAATGTCAGTTCTGATTACACAACTTGTTTTTATTGCATGCCTTTATTCATTTGACTATTTCAAAATTATTATGGTATCCGGGCTGGTTCAGTCGATAGTGCCTTCAATGATATATGCCGGGATATCTGTTAAGGATGAAACAAAAATCGCCCGAACTTCAAGGTGCAAGGTTTGTATCGGAGGCGCGTCCATAGTTGTGACTGTGATTACATGGTTTTTTTTAAAATTGCTGTTTGATTGTTGAAACATTCATGGGGGTTAACTAGTTCATTTATTTTATAGTGACAAGCCAGTTGTATAAGAACACACCATAAAAGAAAGATAATAATCCATGTGCGCTTTTTAAATATTTTTTTAATATAAATTGTTGTTATCCAGAACAGCCATGTTATCGCACCTGTCATTGTGACGGATGTCAGAATGATAATCCCATAATCCGGGATGTTTTGAGGCGGTAATGATTTTGACAGGATGTATACCGCAAGCAGGATGATTGCGTTCCCCAACAGGGTTTCGCGGATGATATTCCTGATAACCAACAGTTTTTTTTCAACTTTATTATCCATTTCCTCTCCTGCTATCCGTTTCAACTGATGTGGAACAATCAGTTAAACACAGAGAATAAAACAGGTCCAAAACTTTGAAAGAGGTTATATGCGAAAGATTCGTTTTCCCGATTTAGACATTACCGGGATGTGGGTGCTGGCGGTGGGCGTGTTTTTCCACCTGATTGCCAGGCTCGTCAGAAAACAGCCTGAGCTGGCCGTTCAGGCCGGGGAAATTCTGGGGTTGGGTATGGTGATATTTGGTGGATACCGAATTCTCAATGCCCTGATTGCTGAAGCTGAAAAGCAGGAGAAGGCCCGTGAAAAGCAACCTGAAGACAATTAGGGCGGGTTTCACAACGGCTGCTTTGCTGTTGGCGCTTTCTCCCGTGACCTGGGCTGGTACGCTCGATGAAGTAAAATCCCTCTGGGACCCGCAGGGCATAACAGGCACGACGCCGGTGCCATCTGCTGGCGTGTCCGCACCCGTGAAGCCGGTCTCTCAGGCCCGCTGGTACCGGCTCAGCAACGGCCAACAGGTTAATCTCAGTGACTGGAAAGTGGTGCTGTTTATGCAGGGGCACTGCCCGTACTGCCATAAGTTTGACCCGGTTCTGAAGCAGCTGTCCGGACAATACGGATTCTCGGTGTTCTCTTACACGATCGACGGTCAGGGGGACGAGGCGTTCCCTGAAGCCCTGCCGGTACCGCCTGACGTGATGCAGACTTTTTTCCCGAATATCCCGGTAGCTACCCCGACCACGTTTCTGGTGAATGTGAATACGCTGGCGGCCTGGCCGATTCTGCAGGGCGCCACCGATGCTCAGGGATTTATGGCCAGAATGGATACGGTATTTCAAATGATGGGGGCACCTGATAATGGATAGTCTCAACAAAATATATTCTTCGTTACCCGTACTGGAAAGAAATAAACGCCTGAAGCTATCACGGCAAAAGAGATTCGATGTTTATTATTGTCTCGCTTTTATGTTTGGTTCTGCCGGATTATTTCTGTGGTGGGGAAGTCATGCGTATTTCAGTGTGTTCACTGAGCTGTTAACCCCGTCGGAGAAGCTGGGGTCTGCAGAGAACGTCATGAATCTGTGGAATGTCCTGATGTATTTCGTTCCCTTTATTCTTTTCTCACTTTCCATTGGTTGTCTGGCAACGGCTTTGCTGGGAGTACTGATGGCCGAACTGGCTTTCTGGTTTGAATATGCCCTTGAAAAAAGCTTCCAGCGATATTTAAACCGCAACCTCCGACGGAAAAATAAAATGAAAGAAGGAGAGCCTGATGTTCATCCGTAAACCATTATCAGTGCTTTGTGGAATGTTGCTAGGGGTGTCATTGACGGCGGCCGCAGATGTTAACGGTGACATGAACAACTTCTTCAATAAGCTGGGGTTCGCGTCCAATACCAGTCAGCCTCAGGTCTGGCAGGGGCAGGCGGCGGGTTACGCTTCCGGCGGTTCGCTGTATGCCAGAACGCAGGTGAAAACGATCCAGCTGGTCAGCATGACCCTGCCGGATATTAATGCCGGTTGCGGCGGCATCGATGCATATCTGGGTTCGTTCTCTTTTATCAACAGCGAACAGCTGCAGCGCTTCGGCAAACAAATCATGTCCAACGCCGCGGGCTACTTCTTTGACCTGGCACTGCAGACCACTGTACCCGAAATCAAGACCGCAAAGGACTTCCTGCAGAAGATGGCCAGCGACATCAACAGCATGAACCTCAGCAGCTGCCAGGCCGCGCAGGGAATTGTCGGCGGGCTGTTTCCTCGAACCCAGGTCGCTCAGCAGAAGGTATGCCAGGATATCGCCGGCGAGAGCAATATCTTTTCGGACTGGGCCGCGTCCCGACAGGGCTGTTCGGTGGGCGGGCAGATGGACAAGGTGCAGGACAAAGCCAGCGACAAGGACAAGGAACGGGTCATGAAGAACATCAATGTCATGTGGAATGCCCTGTCCAAAAACCGCCTCTTCGACGATAACAAAGAGCTGAAAGAGTTTGTGATGACGCTGACCGGTACCCTGATTTTTGGCGAGAACAGTGAAATCACACCGCTGCCGGCACGGACCACGGATCAGGACCTGATTAAGGCGATGATGGAGGGAGGGACGGCTAAAATCTACCACTGCAATGATTCAGAAAAATGTCTCAAGGTGGTGGCCGATGCCAGCGTGACGATTTCAGACAAAAAGGCGCTGAAGAACCAGATCTCCGCTCTGCTGAGCAGTATCCAGAACAAAGCAGTAACGGATACCGCGCTGACAGAGCAGGAGAAAGGGTTTATCTCCAGCACCACCATCCCGGTCTTTAAATACCTGGTTGACCCGCAGATGCTCGGGGTCTCTAACTCGCTGCTGTACCAGCTGACGGACTATATCGGCTACGACATACTGCTGCAGTACATCCAGGAGCTGATCCAGCAGGCCCGTGCAATGGTCTCGACCGGTAACTACCCGCAGTCGACGATGGACATGATCCTCGAGAACCTGAACCAGGCGAGTGTGCAGATTGCCGCTTTTCAGTCCCGGATACAGGTGCAGCAGGACGCGCTGCTGGTCGTTGACCGGCAGATGAGCTACATGCGTCAGCAGGTATCCGCCCGCATGATGACCCGCTACCAGAACAACTATCACTTCGGAGGGAGCCTCTGATGCTGGAAATCTACACGATAGCCGGCGGCGACTGGTTTCGGGGCAACCTGAATGCCATTGCCGCTTTCATGAGTACCGGTACCTGGTCCTCCATTGAGAAAATGTGTATCGCCTTTTCCGTACTGATTGTCGCCAGCAGCTGGGTGAAAAAGCACAACGTCATGGATCTGGTCGGCTGGGTGTTTGCCCTGACGCTGGTCTCGATGCTGGTCGTCATTCGCAAACCGGTGCAGATTATCGACTACAGTAATGTCTCTCAGGTCTATCAGGTCGACAATGTCCCGATAGGCCTGGCGATTCCTGCCTCACTGACAACACGCGTCGGGAATGCGCTGGTACAGAGCTATGAGATGATTTTCTCCCTGCCCGACAGCGTGACGTACAGCAAGACAGGGATGCTGTTTGGCAGTAATTTAATCGCTAAAAGCACCGACTTTTTATCGCAGAACCCGGAGATCACCACGTTGTTCTCTGACTATGTGCAGAACTGCGTCATGGGCGATATTTTTCTCAACCATAAGTATTCCTTTGAGGAGCTGATGGAATCTGCTGACCCGTACTCGCTGATATTTTCTCAGCCGAGTCCACTTCGTCAGGTTCCTAATAACAGCTATAAGTTTCTGGAGAAAGACTATATTGGCACCACGTTTATCAGCTGTCAGGTGGCGGCAACGGAGCTGAAGCAACGGCTGGCTCTGGATACCCAGACGGGCGGGAAAACCTGGAACTACTATGTGCGCCAGCTCTTTGGCGGCAAACCCAACCCGGACCTGCTGTTCAGCCAGATGATCGGTGACAGCTATAACTTCTTCTACAGCTCGGGGCAGAGCGCGGGACAGATAATCCGCCAGAATGTCACCATGAATGCACTGCGCAGCGGTATTCAGAGCTACGCGGCCCGCAGTGGTGATACGGCCAGCCTGGTGAACATCGCCAACACCTCTTCGCTGGAGAAACAACGCCTGGCACAGGCGACAATGGGCCACCAGGCATTACGCTCCCTGCCGTTGATGCAGACGGTGGTGATGGGGATCATGATTGGCCTGTTTCCGATCATGGTGATGGCCGCCATGTTCAACATGATGACAATGCAGGTCATCAAGGGTTACTTTTATGCGCTGATGTGGCTGCAGTCCTGGCCTCTGCTGTACGCCATTCTGAACAGCGCGATGGCGTATTATGCGAAGCAAAATGGAGTACCGGTGGTCCTGTCTGAACTCTCTCAGGTTCAGCTCAAGAACTCCGATATTGCGACAACTGCGGGCTACATCTCGATGATGATCCCCCCCTTAACCTGGGCCATGATTAAAAGTATGGGGGCAGGGTTTTCCAGCGCGTACAGTCATTTTGCCTCGTCGGGCCTCAGCTCGACGTCGCAGGCCTCTTCCAGCGTCGTGGACGGGAATTACTCGTTTTCGAATATGCAAACGGACAATGTCAGCGGAAACAGCTGGAACACCAACAGTTCAACGGCATTTGGACAGATGTCCCGGCAACTGGGGAACGGAGGCATGGGTACACAGACCCGGGATGGTTCGATGGTCTGGGACAGCAGCGGTGCGATGTCAAAACTGCCGGTGGATATTAATGTTGGCCGTCAGATAGCCAGTGCACAGCAGCAGATGGCACGTGAATCTGACGTCCAGGCAGAGAGCTCTCTGCAGGGCTATAACAGCAGCGTGACCAGTGCCTGGAACAGCCTGAAGCAATTTGGCACAAATATGGGGACCAGCGCGTCAACCACCACGGGGGCAGATAATACCGAGTCGTCGCAGGATTCAATGGCGAAAAGCAAAATGTGGAACGCGGTTGTTTCAAATGCAAAAGCCAACAACATAAGTAACGAACAGTCGTTCCAGAACTTGATGGATGAATCGACAAGGGGCTCAATCACGGGTGAAGCTTACGGTGGGGTGAAATGGAGCTCGGGAGATCAGCTTGCCGGTAAACTGGGTAAATTGGCTACAGGAGCCAGTATCGATGGAGGTCTGAAAGTTGCAGCAAGTGGTACTGCGGGCACGGGTTCAACTGATACTGTAGGGCAATCCGGCCGCCACTCAGTAGATACCAGACATGATACCAGTAGCCAGGCGGCGAAAGATTTTAAAGAGGGGGCTGACTACATCACCAGCCATAAAACCAGTACATCAGGTAACACGACAGATAATAATGCAAGCTCCCGCGTGGACCAGTTCTCTGCGTCACTTTCCAGTGCGAAAAACAGCTACGACCAATATACAAACAGCCGTACTCGCAGCCATGAATTTAGCGAAATGGCTTCTCGAACAGAGAGTATGAGCGGCCAGATGAGTGAGAATCTGACGCAGCAGTTTGCAAACTTTGTCCAACAACGGTCTCCACAGAATGCAGAAGCTATCCTGACAAATACCAGTTCGCCGGAAGTGGCAGCACAACGAGAATCGCTGGCCCGTGAATTTGTTAAGGCACAGGTAGAGCCTAAGGTTGATGGCGCCTATCAGGATGCGAGAGGCACAATCGGTCAGGGAATGCCTACTGTGTCAGGAGGTGGAGGGGCTGGTACCGTAGAAGCCGATTATAACCAGCACAGTGGCAGTATTGATGGAATGACGCATAATGCTGGAATCAAGGGTAATGTGGGTCAGACAGTGGGATCGATGGTGTCTCAAAACAAACAGGCACACGAGGAAAGCCGTCAGGGAATTCAGCAGCAGGGGGATGATGTGAAAACACAGCAGACCGGTCTGGAAAACCACCACAAAAAAGAAGGAAATAATTTTAGTGAGCAATATAATAAAGAGATAAGTTCTCAACGAGACACGTTGATAAGTGATACAACGGAAAAACTCAGGGAGAATGCCTTAAAGAGATCAAAAGATCTTGAAGATAAGCTCCCTTAGGATTTGGGGATAGAAGATGATAACTGAGAAAATTATTCAAAAAGAATTGGGCGTTTTAGTTAAAGTGCTAAGTTATAGTGGTTTGAAGTCGGTATCGTTTTGGAAAAGTGTATGGCCAGGGCTTATGCTTTGCAGTTGGTTTGTTTTTTGGCCGCTAATGTTTTTTAGTGGTCGATTATATTCACCTTTTAATATTAGTGAGGAGCGACTCGGAGTCGTCGTGTCTATAGGAACTTCTTTTGTTTTAGGATTGTTATCTTTAATTTTTATTGGTAGCGCTCGTTCTTTATATTTGTCTGCTCCGTACAGCTTTAGAATTAACTCGAAAATGTATTTTTTTCTCTCCAAGAAAATAAAAAGATACGCTGCCGTGTTTTCTTTTTGGTATGCTGTGCTTGTTGTCTTTTGTGCTTTATTTAATCTAAGTACGATATGTTTTTTGTCTGCAATCATTGCTTCAGTGATTGGTTTCTCTGTGTACATGAATATAGATTTTAATCGATATAAAATAAATGAGTTGGCATATATTTTAACACCATGTAAACGTGTTGGCGAAAGTATAATATCAACCAGTAGTAGTTTTGATGGCATAAAAATAGATGAGCATAATCCAGCAACAGGTCTTCCAATGAATGGTGGTGTTGATGTTGCGGGGAATCCATATGGTTACAGTAGACATGAGTAAGCTTTGAGTTGTAGTTTAAGTAAATGTGGTTTACTCGGCTGCTTATAAATTAAGCTGTCATTTGTATTTGTATTTGTATTTGTATTTGTATTTGTATTTGT